>Ga0214543_1002841_pt1 | contig 34091 bp, 20 predicted proteins | sample CNSS2metaG_FD_160094 | JGI IMG/M metagenome (GOLD analysis project Ga0214543, IMG submission 160094) | Root nodule microbial communities from cowpea collected in UCLA plant growth center, Los Angeles, California, USA - CNSS2 | ecosystem: Host-associated > Plants > Roots > Nodule | place: USA... | reverse complement strand
CTACAAAATCAAGACTACAAAACCACACCACAATGCAAACCAGAATATACCAACGACTCTGTCAAACAATGTTGCACCAAACTCGAAAATAAATGAAACGTTTTTCCCCCAAAGATTAAACCTTTTCGATTGGTGAAGAAAAAAACACGAACCTTACACTAAAACGGTGTTGCGGAACGGCTTCGGGTAGGTTGGTTTTCGTTGCCGTCGACTCGCTTCCACTGGATTCGATCCCCTCCACTATCGTCGCTGTCGCAGGTGTGTCCTCTCACGGTGACCGCCTCCCGCCTCGCTTCTGTAACACCACAACTTTTCTGTCTCAACTTCCTCTGACTATCTCAGTCTCTCTCGGTCGTTCCGCCGACTTCCTCACGCTGGCTTCACCTTTCCACACACTTGATCACCCTGTCTCCACCTTTCCTTCGAGTTGCTCACACTGTCGCCGCCTTTCCGCTGACTTTCTCACGCTGTTTCCGCCTCTCCTCCGACTTGCAGAAACTGTCTCCACTTCCTCCGACTTTCTCCCTCCCTGTCTCACGAACACTCTACAAATTTTGCATTTTGTGTTACTTCTCTCTCCACGTCTGCTTTAGTTTTGCCAAAAAGAATTTCCTGCACATAACCTCCGCGCACGTGACCATGGGTTCTGTTTGATTTAAAAAAAGTAAAAATAAAAGAAAAAAAGGGTGCCACGTCACCCATGTCAAAATTGAGTTCGAATTTTATGTTTGAATATCATTTTCGTATTATTATTTTGTTAAGTTGGCTTGATGTGGTACAAAATTCAAGTACAATCAATTAGATTTTCCCTCAAAATATCTCGTCAAAATTATTTTCTCTCTTCTATTGAAGGAGTATATTGTATTTGACATATGCTTACATTAATGTATTACTCTTTTACTAGTTTGAATATCATTATGTCCTTACAGATACTGCACTCAATGGTCCAAAAAAGAACTTTCAATCAAACTACCAATTATAAATTCAAAAAGGTTTATGATTAAATTCATTCTTTTTCTCTTTATTAAAGAAATTCTTATATGAAAATTTAAAACCATAAATATTGAAGTAAGTGTGAAGATACTCGTCTTTATTTATGTAATTTTTAAACTTATTCTTATCTGCAAACTTTTATCACCATTTCACATGTAGATGAATTGTTAATTTAATAAAGAATTAAGACAATACTTAGACACAATACTCATAGAGAGAATTGGTGTGAAGCTAAATTTCAAGTTCTATACACATGACACTAAAGTGAAATTAATTTTAGTAAAAACGTTACAAAAAAATAACTTGTAAGTAGTGCACTTAATGTCATCTAGTTTATTAATTGATCCTTGAGAATGGAAAAAGCAAGGACACCATAAATTGCAAGTGCACCTAAAACATGGTCAATAGCAAAGAAGTTGCAAACAAGTGTTACACGATGTGGCCCATATAATAAATCAATCATTCAAAACTAGTTGTTGATTCATTCAAAGAAAACACCTAAGTCAAGTACTACGGCTTTGCATGAAATGACAAAGTACAACACAAAAGAACACAGTTCTGCTTCTGTGGTTCAAATTAAAGAGTTTCAAAATTATCATATTTTTTATATTGAATAACTCAAAACTCTCTATATCTGTTATCTCTTCTCTTCCTCAGTTTTTGTTTGGTTTTTCATATTTATTTTCTAAACCCATTTCTCATTTATGCAATTAATCTTTGGCCATAAATGGAACTAATTGCACAGGTTGAATGAAGGCAGACCCAGACCCATTTCTCTTCATCATCAGAACCATAATTGCCAACTATTCCAAACTCCTTTTCCCTCTTCCTCTGTTAGGATCAATGGCTTTTCTGAGTGAAGATTATTCATTCATTCTAATCAAACATTTTCTTTATGTAGCTCCTACTCCAAGAAAATCAATGAATAACATGTTGGTGCTGGTATCACTTTCCCCATGCATTGATAAATTGGTAATCCTGTTGGTGGCAAATGATTCAGATGCTGAAACTTCTGATGAGTTTGAATCTGAGTAATGAGATTGGTCCACACCCATTACCCTTCCCATGTGTCCAGCCTCACATGAACCTTTCCCACCCCCAAAATTTTTGCAGAAACTCACATCCCTGGCTGGTGTCCTGCTTTCTCCAGATAAACCTGCAACCCCACAGAAACAAATGTTAAACATGTAACAGTGGTCCCTATATTTGATAGTATCTGTGAATGACCCTTCAATTAGAGTCATTCAAACATTTGTTGTAATGTAAAAGTTAAAATCTTTCATGGTTTGTAATATTTATATGGAAAAGCACATCATACCCATTAGAGCACTAAAAGCTTGGAGATTCTGAACAGGACAATGGTTGTGTAAAGGAAGAGGTGTTGGTTTTGCTGAAGAGGGAGTGAAGGAGAGGTTGGTTCCTGTTGAGGCAGATTCATCAATGGTGGTGCTTGAAATGGTTGATTCACTGCCTCTATTCAGTGGCAAGATCAAATCCAAATTCTTTGATGGATGGATCTGAAATGTTGGTTTTCTCCTTCTGTAGACACATGACTTTTCCCTTTGCATCCTAGCCATGATCACATGCCAATGATTCTTCACTGCATTATCAGTTCTACCAGGGAAGAGTCTAGAAATCATGGCCCATTTGTTACCATACACTTTGTGAGCATTCAAGAGTCTCTCCTCTTCTTCCTCACTGAAACCCTTTCTGTTAATTCTAGGATCTAGCTGATTAAACCACCTCAGCCTGCAACTTTTACCTGCAATTACAAAAAACCTGTTAACACAAAAACATAGTTGTTCGCTAAAAAGCAAAACTGTCATGTCATTTACCTGATCTTCCTGGAAGATGTTCTGCCATTGAGTTCCAATTTTGAGGTCCAAATTGTGCAACAAGCTCTTTAAGCTTGGCATCTTCAGCTGACCTCCAATGTCCTCTTGCACAAAGCTTAGTGTGTCTGAGTTTCCCTGCAGCAGAATAACTATTAGCTTCAAGCTCTTCAACAGGTTTCAAAGACAAGCTCGTGGCTTCAACCCCAGAAGATTCTTCTTCCTCGTTCAGAATCTGAAAGTGTATATCAGAACTTTCAGATTTGATGCCTCCAACATGACCCATCACCCCTAAAATGTTGAAACACTGGAGACCAATAACAGTGACAGGAAGTGAAGGGAAAACATTCGTTTCAGCACTCATTGAAACTGAAGATTCAGACAAGCTGAAAGGGTCTAACTTTCACAATGCTGAGCGATGAAAAAACGCATTAAAAGCATTAAAAGCTTGTTGGGTGAGAAAAGAATCTAAGGGGAGAGCACAAAAATATCAAAGGACACAGAGATTCAATGCCATTATGAATTCCCTCTCTCAGCCAGCCATTGACGAGCCACAGAAGAGAGAGAGAGAGAAAGAGAGGAGAAAAATGGTGGCCAGAAGGAAGACACAGGAGCAGAAGAGAAAGGACAAGGTTTTAAAGAAGAATTCGAGCAAATTAAAAATGAGATTTTTTTGTTTTACTTTTTTATTTTTCTTTGTTGAAAAGTTCAATGTTTCTTTTGCTCTCTTATGTGAGAATGAGATTAGTGGGGCCACTGTTTCAGTTTCTCACTCATTCTTAGAAAAAGAAAACATTAAATAAACATGAGTGAGTGTGTGCATGCAATTTGATATCAGTTCTGTAGTGTCAGTGTCAGTCTGGTTCCACGGTGTTTTTTTTTATCTTTCCAACAAGATAGGTGTGGAGTTCTTTACTAAGACTTTTATACGAAATTATTTAAATCATGTTTGGATTTTTTTTTTTTGAGTTTTACTAAAATATTAATATTATATTTAACTTTTTATTTGTCAAAATTAAGTAATCTTCCAGTTCACATAATATTATTACTATGATTGACAGATAAAAATATTTAATAAACATAAAATTCGAGTAAAAGAGTCATATTATAATAACTTTCCTAAAATTAAGGAAAAGATAATATATTTATATTTCAGTAAAAACATTATTTAAACATAATATATTATCATATTATTGAAAACCATTAACCAATATTTTTAAATAAATAATGCTCAAATTATAATTTAATTATAAGAAATGAATGTTAACATTATTTACACACTGTTCATGAATTAAAGTTGTTTAATTTAAAAACACAATGATAGATTAAATAGATAGTTACATATTTACAAGAGACTAAAATTGTACGTTAATGAAAAAAAAAAGATATAGGTGGATTTAAATTCAGAATTTAAAATGAATCTATTTTAGTTCGAGGTTGATTAAATTTTAAATATATATATATATATATATATATATATATATATATATATAAAATAAAGCTAATAATATAGAAAAAAGAAAAAAAAAAGGAAAAATAAGAGAATCAAAGGTATTTTTGTATATTATTATCGAGAGGAAAAATCTTTATTTGTATATATAAAAAGCAACTCAAATGATATAATTCAAAGATTACAATAGTTAATACGGTTTAAATAACATTAATAGTAATCAATTATGAGTAACTGTTAGTAAATTAATGAACATCTATTCATTAATTTCGTAACACTCCTCCTTGAGTGATCTAGAGATGTGTCTCATTCTAACCTTACTACAAAAAAAAAAAAAACTCTTTGGGATAAAAATCTATTAAGGAAAAAATAGTACATCATTTTTTATTCTTCCATATAATATTATTCAGTACATCTTCTATTTCTCCCTCTCATGTAAACTTATGTCATTAAGATGATGGAGTTCAATCTTGTGAATAAATTGCTCAAAGGTTTTCCTTGACAAAGACCTTGTAAATAAATTTGCTAGATTTTCACATAAACAAATCTTTTAGATATCTGTATCACCATTTCTTTGAAGATCATGAGTGATTTTTTTTTCGGAAGAATATGTTTTGTTCTATCACCTCTAATATATCATTTTTTCAATTGAGAAATATATGGTTGTTGATTCCATTTTTTTGATAATAGACCACAAGTTTGTCGCACATGTTGAATTATAAACCTTAATCAAACACATTCATAACTTGCCTCATTTAATGCCAAAATTTCTGCATGATTTGATGATGTAGTTGTTATGATTTGTTTCACAAACCGCCACAAAATTGCTATCTCACCGCATGTGAACAAATACTTCTTTGTGATCAATTATTGTGAGAATCTGATAAATAACTTGCATCTGTATAATCCATTAGATATGATTTTGAATCATTTCAATAAAATAAGTACATATTCATAGTGCCCTTAAGATAACAAAGTATATGTTTTATTCCAAACCAATGTCTTCTTGTAGGCTAAAAAATTTACAACAAATGTTATATCAAGTCGAGTATAATTGACAAGATACATTAGTGCTCCTATAACACTAAGATATGGTACTTCCGAACCAATAAGTTTTTCTTCCTTTTCTTGAGGTCTAAAAAAACCTAAGAACCTTACCATCATTAGAGTGCTTAATAAGATATGGTAATCCTGAACCAAGCAGTTCTTCATCCTTTTTTTAAGGTCTAAAATGGTCTTTATCAGCAACTTATGATCTTACCATCATTGGAGTCCATATAGAACCTTTTAAGCACCTTTATTATATAAGCCTCTTGATGTACAAAACACCTTTATTTAAATACTCAATTTGTAATCCCAAACAAAACTTTGTCCTTCCAAGATCCTTCATCTCAAATTCTTTCTTTATGCAATATTGCCTTTGTGAGCTCATTAGGAGTTCCAACGATGTTTATGTCACAAACATAAATAACAATTATGACAAATTCATTTTATGATCTTTTCATATAAATACAACTACAAATAAGATCATTTTTATACCCTTCTTTTAACAAAGTACTTATTAAGACAATTATACTGCAATGTCCATACTGGAAATTACTTAATATAATATATAAGTTATAATTGAAATTCAAATCGTCACAATTTTCTATCGCCTAGAGGTTCACGCTTCACCGCCAAGCGCCACATGATCCAAGGATGCCCCTGGTACCCCTTTCGCTTGGCGACCTCACCCGCGCTGTCAAGCACTATACCAGTAGCGTGCCAGCTACTGGTTTAGCACCCTAAAACGGGTTTTAACACACTTTAATAGTTCAAGTTCACCTTCAAGTTGCATATTTAAGTGTCTAGGTATTACCTATAATCTCAGTTATAATTTTAACAAATATACCATTCAACCAACTCACCACCCATATTATTCAACCATGCACTTCATGCCAATACTTGAAATGGTCAATAATGCATTGTTCCCATATGGACTCAACAACAATAACCATCCACAATTATATCCAATAAACTACACCTCCAAAATGCCTCAAACACACCTAGTAAACTCATTTACAACAAAACATAGCTTCATAACCCTCTTTTTCTTTTAATTCATATATATACTATGTTTAAACCTTAAAATTACCATTCGATCATACCTAGACCTCCCTTTTTTATCAAATGGGTGCATTTTGGCATAATTTATTGTATTCTGGATTCTAACCCAACCCTCACAGGATCCAACTCTCGCTTAAATATCCAAAACCACCAAAACAACTTCCCATGCACTAGTTATCGCTTGGCAGTAGATATATACCGCTGGACGGTGCATCAGTTTTTGGGCAAAGCCCAAATACTTTCCGCACCTGTGAGAGTCTTAAACTCCCAATTAATGTTTCCAGTCCAAAAGTCGCATAAAATCACATAAATGCTTTTTTCCCACCAGGTATATCCATACAGTAAAATCATACAATGTCCAATTCATCAAGATCACACCATGAAAATTCATATTAACAATTAAATCCCCAATCCCTAACATGAACCCTCCATGTTTATACACTCATTAAATCCACACCAAATTAACAATGCAGACAATAAACATCAATTCTTTTAGCATTATACATTCAACCAAGAGTATGGACTTCACAAAAACTCAAAACATCACAATTCCACCACAAACACATCAAAAACGAAGAAATCGCCTTTGCGCCGCCTGGCGGGTATTCATTGTTGCCAAGCAGTTCATAGTAGAACCTAGAAAACTAGGTCAGACAAGATGAGTCGCTTGGCGGCTATTCATCATTACCAAGCTATTTCTGGGAAGAAACCTAGAAATTCAGAAAAATAATGTGGAAAAAGATGGGTTTTCGTGCATTTGAGCATGGTAAGGCACAACAATTCGTTGGCAAAAAAGAAGGAAGCCCATTGATTTTGAATGATGATCAAGGAATGAATGATGATCAAGCAAGAATGAAGACAAAATGTTTAATGGTTAAATGTTATATTGTAAAATAAAATAAGTATATTGTAGAATAGTTTAATTAAACTTAGAATCAGCAGCACAACATTCGTCTCTCTAAAGTTTCTTATTTTTGGAAAAACTACAGTGATAATCGATTATCAATGCAAAACTTTTATTTTTCGAAAACCTACTAGAATAATCGATTATCTCCTAAAATAATCGATTATCCTGTTCAAATTTTTTTTTTCAGAAAACCTACAAGAATAATTGATTATCCTTATTGATAATCGATTATCCTTGGCAGTTGGAACATGACGTTTCAATTTTTAACCTAATTTTCGAAAACCTTATTTAAGGAACTGCAGTTCAACTTCGAAAACACCTTTTTGAGAAGCTAGAGTGCTAAGTGTTGTGACTACAAAGAAAGTTCTCTGAGTGTTCTCAAAAGAGCTTTGAAAAACCTAGTGTGGGTAGAGCGATAACTTTTCCTGAGAAGTTTCTAGGAGATTGAGTGTTGTTGCTGTTGCTAGGAAAGCTAAGGTCAAGGTTCTCTGTGTGATTCAGAGAAAGGTGTTCATCTCTTGTGGCTTCAAGAGAGGTGTTTTCTTTCCTTATTCATTTGTTATCTGATTGTAATATGATTTGATTGTAATATGATTTTTTGTTAGTGATTGAGTTAATCTCTTGATTTGAAGAGATTAACAACTGGACATATGATCTCTTTATTTCATCTACTATTGTTTTTAAAGGAATTGATATTTAATTTAATCGGTAAAATTTCGAAAAAAATTTTAAAGTATTAATTTTATTACCTAAAACCAATTCACCCCCTCTTGATTTTTGTCTAAACGCCAAGAACTCTCAATCACTTGAGCTTCTACTATTACTTATCTTAACTTCCTGCATTAAATATCATAAATATTCCATTACCCACATTTATGTTAAATAATTATTTATTTAATTATTTAATTTTCTCGGATCTTACATATACCACACGTCTTGATTGCTTTAATCAATAAAAGGATTTGTTCAATTTTATTGAATAATCCTCTTTAGAATTTGCCTTGTTGGACAAATTGAATCCTGCAGGGATTTTCGTATAAATATCATTCTCAAGAGACTTATACAAATAGGTTGTAACATCATCCATTAGATGTAAATATGAACCTTCTTGTGCAACTAGGATAATCAAATATCGAAATGTTGTTGCATCCAATACTAATGAATATGTCTCTTCATAAATCAATACTAGGTTTTTGTGAAAAATATTGAGCAACTAACCTTGTTTTGTATCTAATAATTTCACCATTCTTTTTTTTTTGAGCAAAAATTCATTTGTCCCCAACGGGTTTTACACCCTTAAGTGTGCGAACTATATGTCTAAAAACCTTTCGTTTGGGAAGCAAATCTAATTATGCTTCTGTTGCATCTTTTCATTTTGGTCAATCACTTCTTTGTTAACTATCTTTTATGATCATTGGTTCTTGATCCTCATTTTCACTCATAATACTCATCGTTATATTATATACAAAAGTATCGTCAATGTTGATTTCATTTTGGTTCCATATTATCTTATTTATGACATAATTTATTGAAATCTCATCATTTTCAATAATTTCAAGTTCCTGATGTTCTTCTGGAACCGAATAATTATGTCAAATAAATCTTTTGAGATTTCAACCTTTTCGATTAGGTCAGCTTGCATTTTAGCTCATTTTCTCATTTGAGAGTTTTTACCTTTGGAAACAATAACAGGTGATATATATGATTTAGTTACCCTTTTTCTACTAATAAAAACATTTGGCAATTGATTGACTAATTTTGTGAATGAATTATTCATGAAAAATCATATCCAACTTATATTCACAATCGTCTTTGAGGACCCATCATAGTCCGTTTTGGTGGGGAAAGTTAAATAGACACACCACACCTAAAAATTCTTAAATGAGAAATTTTAGGTTATTGACCAAAACCAACTGCATAATAGAGTATTTGTGATAACTTATTGGCTTGATGCAAATCAATACTGCAACATGCAAAATTGCATATAGCCAAGTAGCCAATGGAAGATTAACTCTCGTAAGTAATGATCTTACAACCAGTTTTAGACGTTTTATTAATAATTCTACAAGTTCATTTTGAGTATAAACATGTGCTACTAGATGTTCAACTTCTATTTTAATTGACTCATGAAAAGCATGAGATGTAAATTCACCAACATTATCAAGACAAATTTTATTAATTGGATAATATGGGAAGTTAGCTCTTAATTGTGCTAATAACTTTGCAAATGCCTGATTGTGAGTTGATAATAAACAAATATGTGACCATCTAGTTGATGCATAAATTAAAACCTTGAAATATCTAAATGAGTCACATGATGGGGGTATTGAACCACAAATATCACTCTGTATTCGTTCTAAAAATGAGATTGACTCATTTCTAATTTTTCTGGTGATTGTCTTATTATCAACTTTCCTTTGTGAACGTGTAATACATGAGAAATCATTGGATTGAAGAATTTTTTGACTCTTAAGTGGGTGTCAACATGAGTTTTTCAACTATTTTTCGCATAATAATAGATCCAAGATGACCCAACTGATCATGTCAAACAAGGAACTCATTTTTGATTCGTAAGTTTTTGGCTTACAATGACATGTGTTTCAAATTCCACTAATATATATGTAGTACAAGTCATAAGAGAAGACCGATAATTTCTCCAATACACATTTTTTATTTAGCTCAATTCTCCAATACACATTTTTTATTTAATTCAATTATAGTGATGTAAAGATATTTTATATCTCCTTTCATTGTTTGTCTCAATATGATGTCCATTTAGACAAATATCCTTGAAACTTGATAAGTTTCAATTAAACTTCTTGGTAGATGTAAGTGGTTCATCTAGAGCCTTCAAATAAATTTGTAGTACTAGAGATAAAGCTAATATTGACTTCTCACATAACAAAGCAAGAGAAAAAAATATTATTACTCTTGAGAATTGTAGGAGGTGTTACACTATTTATTAATCTATACAATACTACTTATATACCAAATGATCATATATATAATTAAATTTTAATGTATTTAATAACCTCAGAGGTACCACTTAAAATTAAACAACTTGGCAAGTCATTTCAAATAAAACTAAGTATAAAACATCATCTCCAAAAAACTTTGAACCTTTATATATGTATATATATAGTATAACAAAATCAAACCACAAATCCATATCAAAACCCATATTTCACATTCTTATGCATAATATGTACATTTTAATATAACATTAACTTAAAGATATTCATTTGTAATAATGTATAATATTGGTATTTGAATATCTTCATTCACACTTCTATAACAATTATTATATAAAATTTATGCAATAATAAATGATCTCAATTCACATATACATTCTATAGTACAAAAGAAAAAAAATGCTTATACCTATACATAATACGAACATTAGATATGCATATTTTAAACCAATATACATAGTAAAAACACCATAGAAAATTCACCTTAAATTAAATTATAATAAAAATAAATTAAAAATGTGGTGATGAATGCTTTCATCAAGTCTAGCAAAGGAAATAACAATATCAAGATAAGTGACATCCATATGACCATAATTAAAAACAACATTTTAATAAAAAAGTATGTTTCTATGTTCTTCTCCTTATTTTTTAAGATGCTTTGGTGTATGACAAGTACAACCAATGGCGGATCTTCAACCAATATCTTGGAGATGCCAAAATTTTGGTTGAATTACTCTTTTCGTTCATTTTTTAATGTCGAGTTGGTCCTCTAATTTTTTCTAATCTCAATTTGGTCCCAACTTTTTAAAAATTGATGCAATTTGATTCTTTCGTTAAATTTCTTGAAGCACGAAGCAAGGTTTTTTCATCAAAATTGACATTAGGATTATGTCAATTACACCAATAAAATAAACCATCCTTATTCATAACTTCAATTTTGATGAAAAGTCCTTGATTTGATTTAAGAAATTTAACAAAAAATGACTAAATTGCATCATTTTTTAAAAAATCAGGACCAAATTGAGACTAAAAATAGCCGAAGGACCAACTTGATATTTTTGAGCAAAAATATGAACCAAAAGAGTAATTCCAAAATTTTTACACAAAATAGTAAAAACATTATATTTACTTTTTTTGTGATAATAAAAAATAATAAAATAATAATTATTGTTATTATTATAATTATAAAATTAAATACAAATAATTTTATAATTTTACTATAATTAATTTTCATTTATAATGATTAAATTTAAAAAAGAGTTAAATAAAAAAATGGCTAAATTAAACAAATGATTACATAAAAGATAATATTAATAAAATAATTATTTTTATTTTAAAATATATTTAAAAGGTAAAATGAAAAAATAAATTTGGACAATAAAAAAATAACTTTTCCTTTATATAATATGGATATATAAAAAAATATTAAAATATCAAAATATATTAAAAATAATAAATTTTTAAAAAAATTATTTAAAATAAATTAAAATTATATAGATATAAAGAAATTGGGGGGCCATGGCCCCTTTGTCACTTCAATGGTTCGCCATTGAGTACAACTCAAATGGCCTTTACCACAACAATGATAACTTATATTCTCATCTTATTTGACATTATTTTCACATTTTTCTTTTCTCTTTTTCTCATATTGTTATACTTCTGGTGATAAAATGTCTCTTTGAAATTTTCTTTATGACCATTATCACTAGCATGACCACAACCACGACTAAGGTCATGACTATGACCATGAAAATATGAATCAAAGACATTTTGCATTCAATTATGGGAATGAAGAATAAGAAGTTAGGCGGGTCTTATGATTTTTCATCAAAAGCTCATTGATTTCTTTAGCTACAAGAATACATGAAATAAATTCAAAATATTTGTGAAATCTCTTCTCACAATTTTGTTGTTATAGAAGCAAATTAGTTGCTCAAATGCTTTATTTATTTCTTTAATGACATCACCAAAATCCATTGTATCTAAATGTATTCAACATCTAATATCCAATATAAGTAATTTTTCCTTGTAATATCAAGGATCACAAATTAAAATTGCAGGGTTTGACATATTTAGAACTAGCACTTAAAGTAATATAATAATAATAATAATAATAATAATAATAATAATAATAATAATAATACGACACAAATAAAAATTGATAAAGTTAAAGAATTCTTATAACAAAAATTAGAATATAAGATAAAATTGTAAATGAATGAAAATTAGAAAGAATATGGATTGAGACACACTCCTTAGAGAGAAAAAACAACTACTAGTTCTCAATAGTTGGTTTGAAGCATCATGGTGATAACATGTTATAAAATAAAGCTAATAATAGATAAAAGAAGAGAAGGAAGAAGAGAGAATGAAGAGCAAATTTTCTCGGTGCTTTTTTTGTGTATCATTACCAAAAGGAAAAGTCTCTATTTATAGATACAAAAGGCAACCCAAATGATACACTCAAAGATTATAATAGTTAATACAAACAATTTAAATAATACAAATAGTTTAATAACAAATAAAATTTTTTAAAATAACCACTCGTTTAAGAATTAGATAGCATTCTCTTATTAAAACAAGAAAAAAATCATTTATTTAAGCAAATTAGATAAATACATAAATATTTGAGTAAATAATGGTAAAATTTTAAATAATAATAATTATTGAAATTTTAAATTTATTATTAAACATTAATATTAATATCATACGTAAATAAGTAATGAATTAGAATAATTTCATTTTAGAAAATAAAAGACTAAATGAGCAATTAAATTTTTAGTAAAATTAAAATTCCACATCCAAAAAATGTATAAAGACTAAAACTACATTGCATATTGAATCATTATAAAATATTTTAAATTTTAAAGTATGATCTTTCCTATATAGTTAAATAAATTTATTTTAATTAAGAAATTTAATATATATATATATATATATATATATATTTATTTATTTGAGTTTCTTAATTTCTATAGTTTAATTAAAATAACTATATAAACATTTATAATCGATAAATTTTAAATATAAAAACTGTAAATTTTATTGAGATTAACTGAATAATTAATTATTTAAAAATATATAAAACAGTATGAATCCAGAAAACACCCTCTTACCTGTATGTTCTTTTACTCATTTGATTCTTATTTCTTTATTTGTCCACTTTACTTTTTATTGTTTTTCTGTAGAATTTTTTAATATTTTCCCGAGACTGGGAAGAATAATTTATTAATTATTTAATAGATAGTGAAATATTTTTAAATCCTTGATACATTTGACGCTTTAATTTTCGTTGTATCATTTCTAAGTTATTAAAATAAAGCTTGAAAAAAAAAATGCATGATTAGATATCAAGTTAATTTCTATTAATAACTCTTTTAACTACTTAATTTTTTGTATCAACTAGTTCTGTAGAATATATAAATGATATTTATTAATGATTTTAATAAAATATACTAATTAGAAATTTATTTAAGATTTTCCAGTTAATCATTAAATTGCTTAAAATAATACTGTTGCCTTTTCTAGGGGTGATAAAAAAAATTGTATTTAATCAAACCAGAAAAAGTTCAAAGTGAATTTAAGCGTATTGAATTAGATAAAAGGATAATAACGAATAAATAAAATTGAATAAGATGAATAATTGCAGTCACTAGTGGATTAAAATATTATAAGAATCCAACTTAATTCAGATTTATATTTTAATATTTATAAATTTGTAAATATATCTAACATTTAAAATTTTATTTTTAATATAATATTATTATGTTAAAATTTAATAGTATGTTATATACAATCAGACTCCACTATAATAATTATTATTAAAATTATGCATCTCATCTTTTAGTTACAGATTTACTATACTATTTATTTAAAATAAAATGAATTTTTTTATTGGAAAATTTAATTTAATATAATTTGCAGAATTAACCCATAATTTGAACAACCCAAATCAAATTAATCCATGAATACGTTAATGGTATACATATAGATTGATTTTTGTATGTATACTTTTTTTTTTCATCAAAAAACTGATAAAAGTATAACTTGAAAATTATTGGATTTAAATCTAATTCATTGAAAGACTAAATTCATACCGGAATACATAAATGTGAAATAATTATATTAAATTATTTAAATTAAAATTAGATAGACAATGCTTGCAAAATGAATATAAGATATTAATAAAAATTGCATTTCAATTTTATTCATAATATAAAGTTTGAGCTATATACGCCAACATTTAAAAAATAGTTATTAATAAGATGAAATAAATGTGAACTAAAATTAAGAGAAAATCATGTGTAAAAATTAGTTTCATACCATATTAATTTGATTAGTAAAATCTAAATATTTTAATAAATTAATATAATGGCATAAATTACTTAGGCCATGCTTTTTTCCGGTTTAGTATACTGTATATGAAGATAGAAAGGAGAGTGAGTTGATTGTTTGGTTCAATCGATTTGTGCTTATTCAAGGGCGTTAATTTGTTGGTAAATGGCTTTAAAGGCTCCTCGCTTTGAAGTAGAAAAATGGGGAGAAATACAACTCACCATGGTGAGAAATACCCAACTGCACTTGGAAAAGTTTAAAATTTAAAGTGAAGGTTAAAGGGTTAGTTTAAACATTTGAATATCAAGGCAAGGGAAACTAATTAATCTTGGTCTTTCTTTTGGATTTGAATTGAGTTTATATTATTATTATGTAGTTAAAGGTCAATTTTTGATAATAAGATATAAAGCATGTTCATTGTGATATGTGAGGAAAATTAATGGAGAAAACACTTTGCCATTTTATATGTTATTATTCCCCAAACTTCACTCTCGTCTGTTTAAGAAATCTACAATAGTAGCAAGCGCGATCAGTTTCTCATGAAACTTCGTTCTGAATTTGAGGCTGTTAGAAGTGCTTTGCAGAATAGGAGTCAGATCCATCTTTAGATACATGTATTGTTGAACTTATAGGGAAGATAAACATTTACTTACCCAAGGATCCAGACTTGTGATGTTGCTCTCTCTGAACCTGCTCTAGTTGCATATGTTTCCCAAAATAAAAGTAAAGGTCGTAATATGCGACAATGCCAATGCTTTTCATGCAAACAATTTGGTCATATTGTTGGCAATTGTCATAAGAAGTTTTGTAGTTATCGCAAGCAACAAGGTCATATCATTGCTAACTGTCCCACACGTCCTCCACAACCAACAAAATGTCATGTACAAGCATTTCATGCCACTACCAATGTAAACACTTGTCTTCCTACCTAATGTCTATCTAATGGTGGTGCTCTTCAGCCTGAAATAATTCAACAAATGGCACTTTCCGCTCTTTCATCCTTGGGTTTTCAGGGTAAGTCCTCTAGTGTTTCTCACCTATGGTTCCTTAATTTTGTTGCATCCAATCACATGACAAGTTCCTCTAAAATTTTTTATAATGTACATTCTTATAATGGTACTTAGAAAATACAAATTGTTGATGGAAATAATCTTTTTGTGACTAATATTGGTGATCTAACCCCTGATTTTCCGAATGTGCTTGTCCCACTTAGACTTTCTTCAAAATTATTGTCTGTTGATCAATTAATGGACTATAATTGTGATGTTAAATTTTCTAGGTCTGGTTGTCTTGTGCTGAAGCAGGTATTAGGGAAGATGATCATGAAGGAGCCTAAAGTGGGACGATTATTTTTGCTCCAATTTATTTCTAATCATTTGTCTTTTGTCTTTTGTGTGTAATAATGTTCTAAATCTCTATGAGGTTTAACATAAAAAATTGGGTCACCTAAATTCTACTATTTTGCATCACTTATTTAAAACTGGTTTGTTGGAAAATAAAAATGTTTTTCCTGGTACAATCTTTTTTATTCTATTTGCAAATTGGCTAAAAGTAAAACTCTTCCTTTTCCAATTAGTGTTCATCGTGCTTTGTCTTGCCCTAAAATAATTCATAGTGATGTTTAGGGGCTTATCTCCTATTGCTTCTGATGCTTGTTAGAAATATTTTATGAAATTTATTGATGATTATAATCACTTTACTTGAATATATTTTCTTCGCCATAAGTCTAAAGTGTTTTCCATGTTTAAGAAATTCATGACATATGTTGAGACTCAATTCCAAACCAAAATTGAAACTTTTTCCTTAGATTCTGGTGCTGAATACATGTGTCATGAGTTTTAGGAATACCTTCAAGAAAAAAATATTGTATCTCAACGTTCTTGTCCTAATACTCCTCAACAAAATGACATTGTTGAAAAGAAAAATACTTGCTTGATGTGATCTGCACATTGCTTCTTCAAGCTTTTGTTCCAAACAAATTTTGGGTGGAGGTTTTATCCATTGTTGTGTTTTTAATCAATTGCCTTTCTTCTATGGTAATTGATTTTAACTCTCCTTTCTTTTGTCTTTTTAAAACTCACCTTGCTTATAGTATTTTACATGCTTTTGGGTGTGTGTGTTTGTTCCTTTACCTTCGCTTGAAAGGCATAAGCTTAGAGCACAATCGGTCCAATGTGCCTCTTTGGGGGTATAGTCCCTTTTATAAGGATTTTTGTGTTATGATACTTCTAATCAACGTTTTTGCATTTCCAAAACTGTAACATTTTTATAGTCAATTTATGTTTCCTTGTCTTTCTCCTATTTTAAATGATGTTGCTATTCTTCCCACATTTTCTACATTATCCTCACAACATTATTAATATATTTTCACTCCCCCTTCCGAATCTGATCTACCACCTGTGTCTGTACCAATTGCACCACGATGATCAAGTCGAATGTCTCATGCTTTTAATATGTATTTGGTAGACATGTATGCTTCTTCTCATACTTCTCTAACAACTTTTCTTTCTGACACATCATTTCTACTAGTTACTCACAAGTTGTTAAAGATTTACGTTGGGTAAAGGCAATGGATGATGAACTTTAGGCTCTACAAGAGAACTTCACATGGGATATTGTTTCTTTCCCTCCAGATATCAAACTTAGGTTGCAAATGGGTGTATTATGTGAAACGATATTCTGATGGTTCACCCAATTGTTACAAGGTAATATTAGTTGCCTAGGAAACAAACAAGAATATGACATTGATTATGATGAGACATTTGCACTTATTGCTAAAATGACAATTATCAGAATTGTCCTTTTTATAGCTACCTCTAATGGTTGGTCCCTTCATCAAATTGATGTGAATAATGCATTTCTTCATGGTGAGTTGACTAAAGATACTTACATGCTTCCTCCTCACGACCTCCTTTCTTCATCTACATGTGTGTGCATGCTCAAACACTCTTTATATGGTCTAAAGTAGGCTCCCCAAGCATGGTATGACAAGTTTCGTTCCACTCTCCTTGGGTTCTCCTTTACCAAGAGTAAATATTATTCCTTTTTGTTCATTCACTGCATATCTACATGCATTGTTCTCCTATTTATTTATATTAATGATATGGTTATTACTAGCTCTGATCAAGCATCTATCCAAGAACTTAAACAACAATTACAAACTTTATTTCATATGAAAGATCTTGGCCACTTACACTATTTCCTTGGCGTTGAAGTTCAATCCACCTTCAATTTTATATTTGTCCATCAACATAAGTATACCACAAATCTCATTTCTATGGCTGGCCTTCAATAAGCCACTCTAGTGGATACTCCTCTTGAAGTTAATGTTAAATATCACCGCACTAAAGGTGACCTTATTCCTAATCCTTTATTATATCGACAACTTGTGGGTAGTCTTAATTACTTGACCATTACACACCCTAACATCTCATTTGTTATTTAACACGTGAGTTAATTCATGCACTCTCCTCGCCATCTTCACTTGGTCGCAATTCGTCGCATAATTAGATATTTGAAAGGTAACTCTCAAATAGGTTTATTTTTTCCCATTGGCGCACCTTCTAAATTACTTGCTTATAGTGGTCTCGATTGGGTTTGTTGTTCTGACACTCGTTGATGTTGGTGCATGTTTGTAGGTTCTTCGTTGATCTCATGGAAAAGTAAGAAGCAACCACCCATATCTAAATCGTCTACTGAATCTGAGTATCGTGCCATGCCTACTGTTTGTTCTGAAATAATTTGGCTTCATGGTCTTTTGGCTGGACTTAGGTTTCCTTAACACGATCCAACGCCTTTATATGTTGACAATACAAGTGCCATTCAAATTATTGCAAATCTAGTGTTTCATGAACACATCAAGCATATTGAAGTAGATTGTCACTCTATTCATGAAGCTTATGATGATCATATTATTTCACTCCTTCATGTCACTACTCAACTTGAAGTTGCAAATATTTTTACCAAGGTTGTTCCTTGCCGGCGTCCTTAGTTTCTTGTTAGAAAATTGATGTTGTTTGACCAAGACCTATCAATTTGAGGGGATGTCAATCACGAATTAATTTGTCTCCTGCAATATTTTGATATGATTTCCTAAAATAAGCTAGGAAATCATAGAGTGATTTGTTTTTCCTAATTTCATTTTTATAGGATATTTTATAATTATGAGTATATTTTGATATGATTTCTTAGGAATAAACAAGAAAATCATAGATTGATTTGTTCTCCTAAATTTCAAATTATATGATATTTTGTATTTATGAGTAATAATTATTGTAAATATTCCTAGTATAAAGTCATTTTCCATAACATTAGCTTCTCTTACATGGATATTCAAATGTTTAAATTAACCCTTTAACCTTTATTTTAAACTTTATGCATCTTCCCACACGTTCCTCTTAAAAAAAAAAAAAAAGAAAACTTCAAAAAGACTTCCCGTTCTCCTTAAGAAAACTCCTCACATTTCACTTTCTAATAACTAAAAAGCTCTACATTTGAGTGTCATACCACTGTCCCAACTAATTTATTTATAGTAAAACTCTTAGCAAAAAATTTAGTTATCCCCTAAAAGAATATTAACTAAATAAACAGTTTAAATATATAATTATGAAATCTAATTCGGTTTTTGCATCTTATAATCAATTTATCTTTTACATAATTTGTTTAATATCTTCTTACTAATTAATAATTATCACTTAGCAATATCTAAGAATATCCTTTTGTTCAAAAATAATTATTAGACTCAATTATCTTTTACTTAAAATATCTATTTATCTTTTAATTATTTTAATTTTTTAGAATCTTTTCTATTATTAATTAAAGAGAAACAATTTATTTATCAGGACTTTCTTAATTAGCTTAAAAAAAGGCTGAAATTTTCAAATGTTTTAGGTGTGCATGCCTTTCTATTTTTTATTTTATTTTATGTCCTAAGAAGTAATTAAGGGAATACTTAGTCTTCTTTTACGAGTTACATTTTTAAAATTCATAGTTATTAAAAAGTATTTATAAATAGAGAGAATCAATAAAATAAAAAAAATAATTAAATGAAAAAAATACTAAATAATATGAACCACTGCTTAAATTTAATTCGTACCATTTTTAGATTTTTGTCCGCTCGTAACTTGTTCATACCATATATAGTTGTTAAACTTTTTATTTTAGTATGATTTAATCTCAATTTTATCGAATTACTCATCATGTTTAGAATGAGAAATAAATTCGTTATGATGAAGATTTCCGGTATTTTTTCGTCCACAAAAAATCACACGAGAAGGGTTTGTAGTTTTCTCGAGAAGATATTGGATGAAGGCTTGTAGTTTTTTGTACAAAAAATTGCATGTTGAATAATAATATTTTATTGAGTATTGGTGGATGTAGGCTTATGTTTGAAGAGATTATTTTCCTATTGTGTGATTCTCAACAACCTTTCATTTACCAAGTAATATAAAACACACATCTTCTTAATTTTCTTAGATTTTCAAAGTATTTTCTATCTTATTATACTCACACATTTTTTTTCCTTTGTGCAATTTTGTTGAATGGTGTATCAAATCATTTATAAGATACACATTTTATCATTTTTACTTCTTTTTAATACTTATTTTTCCATGTAGAATATTTTTTAATGATTTTTTATATAATACTTTTTTATTTGAATTATTTTTAGTTTAATCTTTTTTCTATGTGTACTTTCATTTAAGTACTGTATTATCACTAACACAAAACAACTTACCACGTCATTGAATTTATGTCACATGTAGGCAACAAACGTAAAAAAACACACGGTGGAATTTTGGGAATTAAATGGTTAATATTGACGTCTGACTTGTAATATGGATGTAGCCTCAAGTTGAAGTGAACCATTATAAATATGTTGTGTGCATTTTCTCTATCCCTACACTTTTAGTTTAATTAGTTAATTTGCTTGCATTTGTATATTTGTGCACGTGGTTTTTGAATTTGTTTTCATGCTCTATTCATGCTCCCTCCTTCCCCCTTCTACAGCCAAATTACACCAACACAACTTTTTAGGAAACAAATAATCTTAAGGATTATTGATTAAGTATGTTTGATTACACTTGATTGCTATATCTAAATATTATGTTTGAATTATCTCCTTTAACAAATTCAAGTATGAACATTGAAAAGATTAAATCATATATTTTTAAAACAAGATTTATCTATCATAAAGTTAGAATATACAACTTAAGATTTCTACATGAAGGCATTGCAAGATCAAAGCATGCCTTATATACAAGCAGTGATCAAGATTTCAAAAGATATATAGAAAGATTAAGTTAAAAATTGATCAACACATCAACTTTTATTTTTGGATCTTAATTGCATACATTGTGTCTTTTGTTGAGTTGAGAGAAAACTTTGTAATTCTTCACATTGTGAAGCTTTCCCATGTGAGCTTTAACTATGCTCTTAGTGAGAGTTTTTTTTTTTTCGTTCCTTGAGAATTGTTAATCTTATGAAAGAATATGGGGTAATCTGGTGAGGTTTTGCATACTCGTTGTATTCAATTTTGTTGATCAGTGGGACCTCTTAAGTTGTGTGCTTAAAAAAGAATTGGATGTAGCTCGTGTGTTTTGGGTGAATTAGTATAAAATCCCTTATGTATTCTTGGAGAATTAGACAGTCTAATTTAGTGTTGTAGACAAAAAAAATTCTACAAGCTCTATCCAACCCCTTTTTAGAGCCCACTTATTCTATCATAATTATACTTGTACTAAAATACTGACTTTATGTATTTATATGACAAGTTTCATATAATGCATTGTAAACATAATTATTCCAAGAAAGGAGATAATTGACATTATCATGTTTTTTTTTAGTTCATTTTATGTTTTATTGTGATTTTATTTGATATTTCAGGTTTTATTCAATAAAAGTGAAAAGATAAAGGGCAAATAAGGGGAAATCTTGGAGATTGTAGGAGTTGATAAGTGTGATAATTACCTATTATTTACACTTATTAGAACCTCTTAATTGTCTTTTATTCATGTGTTCTATGTTAATTCCATGAAAGAATTTAGGACTTTGTAATTATTCTTCAAAGGCAGGTTTAGTTTGTTGTTTATGAACTTTTGTAGGAAAAATGGAAGATTGAAGAAGAATAACTAGCAACTGCTTGAATTCGCTCACCCATCAAGTAAGATGTGCTCACCCAGCGAGGAAGACTTGTTCGCCCAATGAGAAGGACTTCTGGCCCAGCGAGAAATCACCTTTTGGACAAACATTGAAAGTGTCGAGACTCGAGGAAAAACTCAGTTTTGGTAAAGGGAACACTACTGGAACTCAAGATAGAGGTTGAGGCACTTTTTAGGGCTCAAAGAATTCATATTTCTTCATCCACTCCACAATTTCAACTCCCTTTATGTTCTAGATGTATAAGAGTAGCTAAACTCCATTTCATTGGGGTTGAATGTAATGTACCTAAACTCATTGTAGTTTCTTCTTTGCAATAGAATCTCTTTCACTACTTTTGTATTCTATCTACATTATTTACGTGCATGATGGAATATCTATGTGTTTTGGTGGTATCTAATCATTGGGAAATGTTTTGGAATGTTAGACATGGATAAAACAACCTAGAGATTTGGTTCTAGACATAAACCAAAGCTCTTGGTCATTGTAGACATCTTCTTTTAATGCATCTTTTTGTGTTTAAATATCTAAAGGATTAGTATTTCTACATAATAGCTTAGAACTTGCCTCTAAGGGATTAGTGCTTGAGTACCTTTGATGTAAAAGCTTGATTATATTAAAATATATATTGTTGAGATGATTGCTTAAAGTTTTGGTCATGAAATCCAACCCCAAATGAGTCTTTGCCCTAATTATTTTATGACTTTCCAGTTTAGAAATATTTTATGCTTTCACTTGTTTCAAATCAATCTATGTTCATATTCATTGCCTAAATTAGTGAGTACGCATAGTTAACTAAACAAACGCAACTCCCTTGGGAAAACGATAACTGGGTCTTATCGGTTACTACTTGCGCGACTTGGTACACTTGCCAAAGTCTTAATAGAAGATTATCAACATAATGAGTGGAATATTGAATAATCAAAGATTATAAAAAATATCAGTTATCCACAAAGTTGGTTACGTAACTACATGTTAGAAGAATTGAAGAGTAAATTGAATATATGGAGTTCTAGTTGATAAAAAAAGATATATCCAACAGGAAATTCTAGTACAAGTTTTTTTGCCATCCGCCCAGTGAAGGACTAATTTCCCAGCGAATCATGCTTAATTCGTCCAGCGAGCTGTGCATTTCAAAAATCTATAAATTGAGGGCTTGATAGAGGTTAAAACACACATTTGGAGAGAAAAAAAACTTGATATCTATACATTTGAAGGTAGAAGGGCATTGCAAACGCTGAAGACATTCAATTTCATCATTAATTTAGTGTTCAGTATGTTTAGGAGTAACTAACTCTCTCTTTCATGGGGGTTGGTGTAATGTATTCTTAATTCTTTGTGAATTCTTCATTCAATATTATTATTTTCCATAATCTCTTATATTTTTTCTTATTTTAACTACATAGTCTATGAATTTTCCACATTCGGGAGCACCAACTAATCTGAAAGATAGTTTGGGAAACCAAATTATGATCTTCAACTTGCATATTCTAGATATTGTGCATATTCTAGATATTGTGCATATTGGGGAGTACCGGTTGATCCAAAAGATTGTTTGAAAAACCTGAGTAGGATAAAACAACTATTGATTTCACATGCTAGACATAGATGTGATCATTGATTATTCTTAATGATCAACATATTGGTCATTAATCTAAATGAAATAGTAAGAATTGTTAGACATAAAGGTTTTATTATTCTAGTTTAAGCTTGTGTGACAAAATCAAGGCTTGTTAAAAATGATGAGCGTGAGAGACGGAAACAAAAATGTATTATTTGTTGTTTTTACTTAGAATGGAACCGTGAATCCCAATCCCGATGAACTTTTTATATTATATTTTCTCAATCAATCTATTTGTTTTCATTGTGCCAATTTCTGTTTATTCTTTACATTTAATTCTAAATTTATCTTTTATCTAAACAAAATTTGTTTTGTTATCCTCACCATTTATCAGTAATTAACCAATTAATTTAAACCACGTTAGTCTGTGTGGGATACGACGATATATGGACTTTTCCACTATATTACTTGTATGATTTGGTATACTTGCCAATCACGTAACAAGTTTTTAGCGCTATTATCGGAGACTAAACTTTGGTTTAATTTAATTGTGTTTGTTTTCCGATTTGGGTTATTTATTTATTTCAAAAAGTTGTTTTTTCACTATTTAATGTGTTTCTTCTAGTTTTCTTAATTGTGCATGAGACGTAGGTTTCCGGCTAATTAATTACTCGATGATTTGGAGATTGAAAGAATAGCTCGGAGAAACAAGATCATAAGGAGAAGATTGTTCAAGGAAGCATGTCAAGATTCCTTCATAATAGTAGAAAGTACAACGAATTTCTTTGATCACGCACATATCCAACCATTTGATTAGGAAGAAGAGATGGATATGGCTAGAGTAGGTGAAGGACAACATACTTTGGGAGACTATACAACATTTTCAAGTCTACTAAATTTTAACAGCATAGCCAGGCTAACCATAGTTGCAACAAACATGGAAATGAAGCCTACCCTTATTCATTTGGTGTAGAATAATCAATTTCATGGTTTATCTCATGAAAATCCACATAATCCCTTGGCCACATTCCCAATTTGCAGCATAATGAAAATAAACTAAGTACCTGATAATGATATTCGTTTGAGTGTGTTTCCTTTTTCCTTAGTAGGGAATGCAAAGGTATGGTTGCACTCTTTCCCTGAAAAATAGCCTAATTGAATGGGATGATTTGGTACAAAAATCTCTTCAAAAAATTTTCCCTCAGTCTAAGGTTAATTAAGGAAAGCAAGAGATAACATCATTCCAACAAGACTATGAAGAATCAATGAACCAATCCTGGGAACGATTCAAAGGGCTTTTGAAGAAGACGTCAATGCATGGTTATAGGGATTTACCTTATCACATGAGTGGAATATAGTCCATGTTATATAACTTTGCTTTAATGACATACTTAGTGAAGGTAATGTGATAGGTGCATATTTTTTATTCTAATTCAACATATGTATCTTTTGGAAGTAGAGTATAGTGTCTTTAGTAATTGATGTCAATAATATTATGACATGAGATATAGCTAATGGACTAATAGTTAAATACTTAGTTACAATGTTTTATTAAAGGAATGAATTGAAATTGTATCCATTAAATATATAAATGATATATGATTTTAATATATGTATGATTTAATATATATATATATATATATATATATATATATATATATATATATATATATATATATATATATAGATTGAGTCTTGAATCTTTGGATTAATCTGTTTTGAGATTCTTGATTTCTATTTTGATTTCTAATTTTGTTTTCCAATTTGTGTTTTATGTTTTTCAATCTTTAAATCCCCATATTTATTTGGACAAGAAGAGTGATGGAAATGATTTAGATAATCATATTATCTTTAATTTTACAGATGATGGTGAAAATGAATACGCTCTTGATTTTGTCCGAGTTTTAAATGTTGTGTATTGATCCTGAAATTCCTCTTGATTACTTTTTCTAGGCATATAATAATATTTTTGTGTGACTATGTTGTTGAGTTAATGTCACATTGTTTCCTCTTGATTTTTCAAGACTTAAATTGTTTTTCTCTTGAGTTTTTTTTAGTAGTTATCTATTGTTTTCTTAACCGCGGTTATTTTTAACTTTTGCCTTCGGGTTTGCACCCAAGACATATGCAGGCGAGGTAAAAAGACAGTTTTTTATTCCTCATTATGAACTAAGGCATATTTTAGTGTTACTGTCTCAGTTCCCTCCACAACTGGAGCCTAATGGGCATCAAAAATAAAAAAAATTAAATGTACTTTCTGCCTCGAGTTTGGTCCAACCGAGGCAGAAAGCGAGATTTACTACCTTGGTTATGTCCCAACTGTAAGACCCACAAAATTTAATTAATTAATTAATTAATTAATTAATAAATGCGGGTAGTGGGAGTCTTTATGACATTGCATGTTGACTTGTATGACGTGGAATAGAACTAGTTTAAAAGGTTGAAGAATGATAATAAAATCCTAGATTTATAGGAATTATCATGAAACATGAATTGGTTGAATGGTGATGCATTGGCTTGGTAATTGCATGGATGTGTGTTTGAACCTTAGTATACACAAATTAAGCTTTCTTTTTGCTAAAGCATTTTGGCATGAATGAGAAAGGTAAGGAACCCTAGCCGTCAGAAAGGGGCAGCCAAGGGGAATGGAAAACCACCAAGGAACAACCATTGAATGACAATTAAACATAATTTTAATGTCATTTTTGTTTTTCTAGTAATTAGGATTAAATAAGTGAGTTAGGGGGGGAGAGACACTAGAGAGAAAAGAGAATAGCAGTATCTATACACTTGAGGAGGAGTTTTTGAAGAGCCAAGGGTGGAGTTAGAAGCTTATTGACGTGTGGAAGAGGAGTGGATTGTTTGCTATCACCAAGGTTCCAAGCTTTTATAATTGGAAGCAAGGAGTACTAGGTTAGGGGAGTTGGACTCCGTTATTCTAATTCATGTTATTATTCTTACATGATTGAATGATTGTTTGAAAGCTTGAACTGTGATAATTCTGTGTAAATTCATATTTTTGGAAAATTTCCAGAAACTGCCTGACAGACCTTCAAAGCTGCCAGGTGACTCATCCTCTTTTCTATGTAATTCTGGGCACCCGAGAGGAACTATCTGGCGGCCCAGTTCATGCCGCCAGGTGATGCATGTTCTGCAACCCAGTTCTCGGGGTTTTTGTATGATTCGTTTAACGGCGATAAACACCTGCCAGGCGACGCGAGCAATGTGGCTCGATTTTCATTGTTTTGGTGATTCTGGGTGATTTTAATCAGAGGGACATATAACTCTAACTATGAGTGAATACTAGATGAAATTGGTTGATTGAATTTTGCAGCGATTTAAGGTAATTGAGTAAATAACGATAAAGATACATTTTTAGGGTGTGGAAGAGATTGGAATACTGCGTCTGTATGACCCGAGAAATTTAAATAATTAAATAAATAATTATTTAATAAATGCGGGTAGTAGAAGCCTTTATGACATTTTGTAACATCCCTAAGGAATGTTACTTAATTAAATAAATAAATATAGAAAAAGGAAGTTCAAACGTCGCAATATTATTATTCCCAAACACGGGAAATTTAAAATGTTTAAACATCACGCCAAAACTATAAACAGTAGTAGTAAAATCATTACAATTTCCAAAATCCATTAACATAAATGAATACAAAATAAAAATCCCTAGCTCTAATCCCAACTAGCCCTCACTCCGTCGCTTGAGCATCCTCAGCATCACCTATATCATCATCTGCTCCCGTGTAACGAATCACACGATCATCGCCAATCACAAACAAAAAGGGTGAGCTGATAAAATTAGAAATATTATATAAATTAACAAAATATATAAATGAGACACCTATCTTATTCATTCTACTTAGTTCTTGGCCAAGACCTTAATCCCCAAGGCTTTTCAACCTTCATAACACACAAGTAGTTAGTCTTAGACTCAGGATTTATGATGCTCACACGAACCTGCCCGCTTGTGGTCTTGCCTCTACGAACCTCCCCGCTCATAGTCCTACTCTACGAACCTCCCCGCTCGTAGACCTGCTCTACGGACCTACTTGCCCATAGTCCAACATATGTGATCCGCCAGCTACATACCTCCTCGCACGCAACATCTCTCAAGTGTGAGCACGAAATATATGAACCTACCTCGCTCGTATCCTCACACGAGAGTAACTGGATATGAATCTCCCCACTCATATCATCATATGTCCACCACCATTCATGAACCTACCCGCTCATGGCACAACATCTCCTGATCCAAGTATAGCATCTATGCTTAAAAACAACACACGCAAGTCATAAATACCTGCAACATTATCGCCTGGCGCGACCTGAGAGCTGCCAAGAGAAACTTGCGCAGACCGCCTGGCGGTTTCCCCCTTGCCGCCAGGCGCCAAGCTCCAAACAAACCCACTATTTCAAGGTTTGTCACCTAGCGAAACACACCTTGCCGCCAGGCGCCACGCGATGCAGGACTGTCTCTAGGAATCCTATCGCCTGGCGCACTCTCTCGTGCCGCTAGGTGCTATATCAGTAGCGCTGTTTACTGGTCTTGGCACTCAAGTTTGGTAATTTCTTAATACAAAATACTACCACAATTATCACTATACCCTCTCTTCTCAGGTATTATGCTAATCACTCAGCCATACCAAAATCAGTCCATTACTCTTAGCTCACCTTGATATATTCATTTGTTCTAGACCCATGACTCACCAAGTTCTCTAATCTTGGCTAATCTTGGCTAATAGTTTTCTAAAATTGGGCAATTTTCTTATACTGCATTGTCAATAATGTCAACTCTTTTAGTCGATCCTTTGAACATTATAGTGTACCATTTAAGATTAATTTCTTACTCACTAAGGCTTGCCCATTATACATCCTAGGATACCAACCTGACAAAAATTATGCTTCCTAACACTTAGACCTGTAATTGACAGTAACTTTTCCCTTTTCTTTCAATACCATATCTTACCACTCCTCACATATGTATAACCTATCACCACTTCCCATTTACTAGTCTCATATTCCATAAATTTTCATGTCCTATCCCTCCTCCCTTCCTCACTTAATTTCATTCTAACATTCACTTTCATGGTTTCCTTTCCTTCGTTGCCAATCACTCAAATTCACAACACAACACCTGTTGCTCGTCATCGCCTAGCGGCCAATAAGGAGCCGCCAAGCTGCTCACCAAAACCTGGCCAAAAACTCGCATTTCTGCAAACACACAAGGAAAACTAGATTTCCCATAATTTGATCTAGACTCCCATTTTACCATAATCAAATAACCCCTCGCAATTTATCAATTTGACTCCCAATCTTATTACTCCTTTCGCACCATAAGGTTTCCCCATACATTATTATATACCCTGAAACCCAACATTCAATTTCTTTCTTAGGTTGAATCATAATTCATCTCATCTTCATTCCCATTGGGAATTCAAAATCACACGAGCAGTAAGGAATTCATGGTATTTTTGAAACCTCACAAATATAGACATCATTGAAAGATCAATACACCACGAAATATACAGTTTTGCAATCAAACGGTGATAGAACAATGCACATCGCATGGCAGTTCTGTCTCACTGCCAGGCAGTTCATGACAGAACCCAAAATTTGGGTAAAAATTGACGTGCCGCCTAGCGACACCTTCATGCCCGCCAGGCAGTTTTTGGGCGAAAACCCAGAATTTTGCGAGAACAACGTAATTCAATAAGGGGGTTCATGCAATTCAATTCATACAATCACAGTACATTAGTCACGAATCAAAACAATTAAAAATAGCTCCCCTAACTTGGAATTCGCGCCCCAATTGGTCCTCTAACCCAAAACTCTCTTAGCTTTTGCTTTCCTTCCAACAGTCATAGACGAAATGTTTCCAGCCCTCTAAGCTGCTTCTCTTGGCTGCTAGGGTTCCTCAACCCTTTCATGTTTCATGATAATTCCTATAATTTTAGGATTACATTATCACTAACCACATCCAAACATAACATTTAAAATAATGCACTTATTAAAATAACACACAATTTAGCACACATAGGACTTGAACCCAAGTCCTCTCAACATAACTAAGTACTCTCAACCACTTGAGCTAGTACTTTTCCACGTTATAACAATATGCATTAAATGCCATAAGGGTTCCTACTACCCACATTTATTAAATAATTATTTATTTAATTATTTAAATTTCCTAGGTCTTACATAGTTGGTGGATCACATGTGTTGGACTACAGGCAGGCAGGTTCGTAGAGTAGAACTACGAGCGGGAAGGTTCGTAGAGGCAGGACTACGAGCGGGCAGGTTCGTGTGAGCATCATAAATCCTGAGTCCATGGCTTTAGGGAATTAGAGGTTGAAAAGCTTTAGGGAATTAAGGACTTGGCCAAGGTCTAATTATAATAATATAACAGGGTGTATTTATATTATTACTTGATGTGTTCTCTCTTATTATTGAGCCCACCCTTTCTGTTTGTGTTTGGCGATGATCGTGTAATTCTTTACACGGGAGCAGTTGATGATACAGGTGATGCTGTTAACGCTTGAGACGGAGAGAAGGGCTAGCTTGGGTTGAAGCTAGGAATTTGTCATTTTGCTGTTATTTTATTGCATTTTGGAAAATTGTAATAATCTTAATTACTATTATTAAATAGTTTTGGCGCGTTAATTTTATTATTGAATTTTCCCGCGTTTGGGGTAATAAAAGAGTTAATGTTTGATGTTCATTTCTTATTTCTTTAATTTTAAATAAGTAATATCTAATAAGGATGTTACAACATCTAGGATTAATGGATGTAGGAATTATCTTAAGGAAATTGTAATTACATAATTATGTTAGTATTAGAACCCTTTGGAAGTTTGATCGACGGTGGGATCGTGGGGATATTGAGAGAGATGATTTTTTGGGTTTTTTGGGGTCTTTGCAGGTGCTGGAAATTCTGGGAATTTCCCAGAGTATTATGCATCGCTTGGCAATACTGATTGAGTCGTCAAGCGCCAACACAGAATAAAAAACCTACGTGGCTATGAGGTGCATTGGAGGGTCTGGGATTTTTGTGAATCAGATTGATGCTGAATGTAGGATTGAGAAATTATATGCACAACGGTCTGGGGTGATTAAAATGAGTGCTAATGGGGGTTGGAAGAAGCATGACAGTAATAACAATGCAGTAAAGAGTCTTATTAAATTAAAGTATTTCCGAATTGAGAGGTATAGGACAATTAAAAGTTAGAGTTCCTAAGTGAAGATGCAACAGTTGGATATAAGGTATAGGTCTATTCTATGGTAAGGTTGAATTAGTGATGTGGTTATGTTGGAAGGGGGAGGGCATTTCCGTTAGTTAATAAAGAAATGATAAAAGTGAATACCTGGGATTACATATGTGACAACATTTAGGGAATGAATGTACATAAGAGAAGTTATGACAACTGAAATCATTGTTGACAATAATAAACTAGGTTTATGGTACTTTGGATTAGTGGCAATATGGGTAGTGTGTGAACAATTGCGCCTGGACCTGAACAAAAACCAGTACTGTGCAAATACTGGTGTAACGCCTGACGGTGGTGTTTGAACCGCCAAGCGATGGCTACACTCACAATGGCTACTGGAACACGTGGTGCCTAGCGGTGAGGGTCGTCCCACCAGGCGATGTATGTTAAGGTAGTGGCACTAGAGGTGTTTAGCGCCTGGCAGCACGAGGCCTCCGCTATATGGTCTGGAAGCGAATTTTGCCTAGCGGCTCTAGAGTAGCACCAGGCGATAATACAGAGGCAGGACTTGTGTTTTGTTGCTTTGGATGTGTGTGATTTACAAGGCTTTGGTGATACCTTAAAGGTCGGTTTGCTGGAGTGTTCCTTGAGTTGTGGCTCAGAACATATCCTTTGAGTTGTGGCTCGGAATGACATCTCTTGAGTTATGGCCTGGTTTGGCAGATGAACACGAGGAACTCTTGAGTTGTGGCTCGGGTTGGCAAGTGTTACTGGTGTGAGTGTGCGAGTTGTGGCTCGTACGGATGGGTCCAAATAGATTGCCCTCCTCAATATTAAGCTAACGAGTTTAGTAGTCTTGGGACGTTACGAACTATGTTTGTATTGGGAACTCCACCTGGCATTACGGAGTATGGTCCGTAGCAGGTTTTTCGCACATGTTCTACAAGTTGTTTCTTGTAGGTGTGGCAGTAAGACATCTTGAGGTATTCATCAAAGATATAGAGAATGTATGACATGGTGGTGGCCATGTTGTGTGGAATCAAATGATAGGGGTTCCTTTTATGTGTGTGCATATATTTGAACTGTATGTATGTATAAGTTTTATACTGTTTGCTCACTCTATCTACTTGTGTTTAGCGATGATCTTGTATTCTGTTACACGTGAGCATATGATGTTGTAGGGGGATCTGGTGAGGCATAGAGCCAAAGTGTGGGCTATCTTGGGAATTTTCTACCGAGTTTATTATTTTATGGAATGTAAAGACTTTGTAATCATTTGGATTATTGAACTTGGTTATTGTATTGGAGTTTCATAAATTATGGGTTTGATTTATTTTACGATATAATAAAATTTAAAATTTCCCGTGTTTTTAAGAAATGAAGTATAATAAATGAGGTTTTCATCATAATTCTTTATTTTATTATTTAAATTAGTAATATCCGTTCGGGATGTTACACCAACTGAGGCATATTAGTTATTAAAAAAATTATGATAATTTTTCATAATTTCAAAAATCAAACAAAGTATATTGCATAGTTTATCATCATTAATCCCATCTTTAAAAGCAAAGTATTTTCCATCATCAACAATCTCATCTTTACGAGCTTCAAAAAATTTACACACTTAATTTCTGTCGAAATACAAACCAAATTTCTATCATACATCATCACAATCTCAAATTCAAGATTGAAAACTCAAGAACATACAAAATAACGCAAAAAAGAAGAAGAATAGAGGCAAAACAAAAATGAAACAAAACATAAAAATGAATCATACAAAGGGGCAGGATTCACAACAACAATAGAGGAGCCACAAGAACAACCTGTTCGATGGCCAACCAGCACAATGGAGGGGTGAACGGAGTGGCTGGCGTGCTCTTTCTACTAGAATCAACATCTTTTGTTCGTAGAAACAAAGGTTGAAGATGTTGAAATAGTGAAGCGATTTGGTTTTTTTAACCCTAACTAGTTTTACTACCTCGGTTGATTTGAAATCAAGGCATAAACACTCAAGCCTCAATTAAACGCTAAATCGAGTCATATTCTCACAAAAATAATAAAAAAGAGTGCCACGCTAGAAAAGTGACTGCCACTCATAGGCCTCGGGTGATATTTGACCGTAACATAAGGCCTTTTATGCCTCAATTTAGTGAGACTCAAGGCATAAAACTGTCATCAATTCAAAAAACTTAAAACAACGAGAATTTTAAAAGTTTTGGGAGTGTTACTGTCTTGGTTGTGATTATAACCGAGGCATAAAAGTTATGTAATTATCATTTATTAAAAGCTTAGGAGTTGTCGATGTTTATTAAAAGTTATAAAGTATAAATTTCATTTTATTAAAAATTTAAAAAAGTAAATATTTTATCTAAAGTTAAAATGTATGCAAGATCGATTTAGCGTAATTAGTTATAACTTTTTCTTGATATTATACGATGTTGCATATATCATTGTCTATATGTTAGATTCTAATATTTTTAAGGAAAATTATCTTTTTGACAAAAGTTATCATTTTCCTATTTTTAAAAGGTTTTAGATCCTAAATATTTATAAAAATGTAATATGGCAGAGGTATTAAGTGAGTGATGATGTCAAGTAAAGTGAGGTTAGGTAAAGATACATAATATAACCATATATAAGGCACTTAACAGTGCAGATTTTGTTGGCTAACGGTATACCATCAATCATTATCTTATTATGTTTTTCATCAAAGAAAAAAAAACACTACGAAAGTTTTATATTGTTTGTGGTGTCCGAAAGGTCAAAAACAAAAAGATTTTATGAATGCATGCAACAAAATAGGAGTCAGCTAAAAATGTTAGACAAGAGAATATTAGGTGGGGCATGGGCTTTTGAAAGGGACTTGCATCTGCTTTCTTAGACAAGAGAATATTAGGTACGATATAGATATTATATATTTTTAAATTAAATTTAGAATTATATCCATGTAATCAATTTCAGCAATAAAAAATCGTCCCTCATGTCTGTCATAATTATGGAGAAAATACATAAAAAAAATGCATCTAACTTTGTCTATTCAACAAATTAGAACAGAAATATTTTTAACGGAGAAAGAATATAGAGAATCAGGAAAATGTTTAACATAATTAATGAAGAGAGAAAAAATTATTTCATGAACGAATATATATATATATATATATATATATATATATATATATATATAATTGATTATAGTTATGTATTATTTAAATTATATATTTTTATATTATTTTTGGGCGCTTCAATCTATCGCAAAATGGAGTAGATGTTTATTTTATATAATTGATAAAATTAACTTACTTAATCACATGCACTTGAGCTAAAATGTTATAGCTAGATTTATGCTTATTGTGAAACTACTCTATCATTTTTCTTTTTTTTTTCTAGAAATTTTTCTCTACTTTCTCTTTAATTTATTTTTATAAACTTGAATTAAGGATTATTTTCAATCAATTAAAGTTTCAAACAAAGTAAGCTTTGGTAAAGGTTGTTTATTTTCTTCATATATATATATATATATATATATATATATATATATATATATATATAAAAAAAAATAT
>Ga0214543_1002838_pt1 | contig 34092 bp, 15 predicted proteins | sample CNSS2metaG_FD_160094 | JGI IMG/M metagenome (GOLD analysis project Ga0214543, IMG submission 160094) | Root nodule microbial communities from cowpea collected in UCLA plant growth center, Los Angeles, California, USA - CNSS2 | ecosystem: Host-associated > Plants > Roots > Nodule | place: USA... | reverse complement strand
AATATGGTGTGAGTTGATTAAGAAAGCTAAGTGAAATCCCCACTGGACATTAAGATAGCATGCTATCTAGATGTGAAGGTTCCTTTCACAAAGCTCAAGAGAAGAAGATGATGGATTGATTCAAAAAATAAAAAGGAAATGGAAAGTACATAAACCATAGAAACCCAAAAACAATTAAAGGAAGAAGAAAACATAAAATGGAAAGGAAAGGAATGGTAAAAGTGTGAGAAGCATGCCACTACAAGGCTAGGCTAGAAGCCATGGCAACCTTGAAGATAAGTGGATGTGTGCCGCCACTTGCTATGCAAGATAAGGCTTAAAAGTATTCATTCCCTAGGGAGGAAACTCTCACAAATGGTTGAGACACAAGAGTGTTTTTACTTCAAAATGTTCAACTCTTTTACATGTCTAGGAGCACACCTTATATAAAAGAGTTTAGGGGCCTCTAAGCAAATAAAAGATACCTAAGGATGTCTCTACAAAAACCTAACCCTAGCTTCTAGAAACTAGGTCAAATAAGGTTACAAAAAATGAGAGACAAAAGAGCCAACTATGATGTGTGCAAGGCTAATTTCGTTCTAGCACAAAAGGAGACAAAGAATGTGTCTCATATGTCTCCAAAAAGTGGCCAAAGTGTGTTAAAAACAAAGGAGACCAAAGGTACCTAGGTACACTTGTTTTATGCCTTTTACTTTATGTTTTATGTCTTTGTTTTACTCTCTCATCCACATCATTTATGCTCCCCATTCACCATGCGCCACCTAGCATTGCTTTCTTACTCCTAATTAACCTACAAAGCAAATAAATATTGATTAACATGTTGGCTTAAGTCAAGTCAACTATAGTCAATAAGTCAAACCTAGTCAAAGGTCAACAAGTCAACTAAAGTTGATTCAACTACGTCAACTTAGGGAATCAAAAATAACAAACACAAATGAAAGGAATGAAGGATTAGTGAACTTCCTTTCTAAACATGCTTAGTCTTCTTAAGCATGTGCCTTCATCCTTGGTTGGGGTCAATCCTTTATCAAAAGGAATTATGCATGATGATTTGAGGATGCATGTTATGCATTTGAAACTATGTACATGGTACTAAATGTAAATGCCATACATGTTCATTCTTGGAGGAAACTTCTTTGTCGATGCAAGATGGTTAAAGGAGCATCATGCATGATATGCATCTAACTAACTTGCCTAATAAGAAGTAATGTGTACACGTTTTCGACACTCAATTTCGTCCGGATGAATAAAATTGTTTCCAAAATATCCAAAAAATAATTGGTAATAAATTGTGTTAAAAAAAAATAAAATTAATTAAAAAAGGTTTCTTTAGATTTTGTTTTAAAAAAATATTTAAGTAAGTGTTTAAGTAATTTTTAGAAATAGGAGTCAAAAATAAAAACTCAAAACAAAAAAAATATAAAAATAGAAAATGTTAATTAAAAAATAATAAAAAATCTATTTTACTTTATTTTATTTTAGTTAAAATTTAAAAAATTGCAGTTTTAATGTAAAAGTGGAGAAACAGTTTTTATCATAAATATATATTAAAAAAAATAAAAAGAAGGGGATATTTTCGTTTTGGCAGTAAGTTTGAAAAACAGTTCTCTGTTTAACTTCTTTTATTACTCTTGCATCGTTGCACATCATACATCATGGTTAATTGCCTTCAACTGCTGCTCACCATCACAACCGCTAGACAGTTTTTTACTAGGAGGCAAATTCATGGGACGATGGAATTATAGGAGGCAAGCAAGACTCAATAGATCTTTTTTTGCATTGATTTTAATCCATCGCCATTACCCAACACCGTTACCATCATAGAAAGCATTTCCATTCACCTTCACCGACTTCCTTCTTCAACATCCAACACATTCATCCATTCCAATCACAAAATATCCATCACATATTCATTAAGATCCAACTCGTTACTATCATAAATAGATTCATTCAATATTCACACAAAATTCATCAAATTGTCAGGTATTGGTGATGTTTTCAATGGATAGCAACATTGTTGTGGGTGATGATGGAGGAAGAGGAATCGTAATTGGATGCTAAAGTCAGCGTTGCCATTAATGGTGAAGAAATTTGGAGAAGAAATACTTTGGTTTCAGTCATGGAGGAAGAGGGATGGAACCTCCACGCAACAGGGACAATGGCGAGCAGCGTCTATGTCGGCATAGGCAACTTGTTGAGCGTGGCCACCGTTGCCGCTGGCGGCCTTCCGCTAGCATAGGTTGCGGTTTTGTTGGTGACTGCGCATGGTAGTGGTGTTTTGCGGAAAGGAAGATGTCTCCCTCGTGCGTGTAAGAAAAATGTCAATGATGGTGGCCTAAATAGGTATCGAGCGGTGGCAAACGCTGCCGTTGATGGTGGCGCGACGGTGGTGGCCGACGCCGTTGTTGGCCGCGTCGCCGCCGATGGTCTAGGTCGCGACTTGGGGCGGCAATGGTGTTTTGCGGAAAGGAAGAAGATGAAGCAAGGGTTAAGTCTCATGTTAATTAACTTTTGTTGTGCGTTTTGTTAATTGGGACAAATTTAAATTTTTTCTTCATGCACCACCATAATTAATTGACGCACCTCTGTTTTTTAAAGTTAGCAGATTCATTTCTTCATGCACCACCATAATTAATTCGTGCACCCCTATTCTGTAAGGTTGGCAGATTCATTTCTTCACGCATCTCCATAATTTAAGTTGCGTACCCCCACTTTTAATTTGGATTCTGTTTATTTTTACTTCATGCACTCTCCAATGTAATAATTCCACATCCCGTGCATTTAGTTTTATTTTACTTTATATATCTTTTTTTTACTAAACATACACTCCACTCTTTTAATTTCCTTATTTTAGGCCAGGATGTGTTTACTTTATGCACCACACATTTTCTCTTTATACACTTCATTCTCCTGTAAATATCACATTTTCTCTTTATGCACTTTCATTTTCTATTTCCAATTTTACCTTTTTATTTTATTAAATATCATATTTCAATCATTTCATTTTCAAAAAATAATAAAAAATATTTTAAATTGAAATAAAAATTAAAATAATTTTCAAAATTGATAAAAATAAGAATAAATAAAATTTAAAATTATTTTCTTTATTTTATCTTTTAATGTCTAATCGACCGTTCGCGTCGCACGACACTTCTTTTTAAATACAAGAATTATAAAATATAGTTTTGGTATCTAATCAACCGCTCGCGTCGCACGATACTTCTTTTTAAATAAAAATTATAAAAATTGTTTTTTGTGTCTAATCGACCGTTCGCGTCGCACGACAATCCTTTTCAAAATATAAAAATCATAAAATTGTTTTGGTGTCTAATTGACTGCTCGCGTCGCACGACACTCATTTTCAAAATATAAAAAATTATAAAAATATTTTGGTGTCTAATCGACCGCTCACGTCACAAGACACTCCCTTTCATAAATACAAAGTATAAAAAATGATTTTTTGTGTCAACCCGGCCGCACACGTCAAATGACACTTATTTTCAAAAATGTCAAAAGATAACTTTAAAAATTAAATATTCTAATCAAGTTTTATCAAGAACTACGTGATCCTTGATTCTTCATTGTGAATGGAGATACGTAAGAGCAGGGCAAGTCCTTGTCAGGTTCACTTCCCAAAAATCAAAAGGTTTTCCAAATCATTTTCAAATAATTTTATAAAGAACTACGTAATCCTGATTTCTCATTTTTTAATGAGAATACGTAGGACCAAGGTTAATCCTTGTCGAGTCCTTTTTAATCAAAAAATAACATTTTTGTTCAATATTTTCATATTTATGGGAAAAATAAATATTTAAAATAAACACATCTCTTTTGCAAATTTAATTAAAGGTACTGCCTTTAGGCGGACGCTGTAGGGTGCTAATACCTTCCGTATGCGTAACCGACTCCCAGATCCTAAATTTGGTTTTCGTAGACTTTATTTTATTTTTATGGTTTTCCATAGTTTTCCAGAATAAACTATGGTGGCGACTTCTAATCTCTTTTTCCAAATGAATTTATTTTTAGTTCGTCGTCCTGTCGCGATTTAGGTTGCGACACATGTGCTTCAAGAGGCATTTATTTACCTCATATAATGGTAAAAATGTGATGCACTTATTTTGAAAAGACCATGCATGATATGCATATAAATGACATAATGAAATGCATGTGTGTGCCCCAAGAGGCGCTTATTCACATGAGATGTGATGTATGATATCATAAATCTTATGTGTAAGACCCGAGAAATTTAAATAATTAAATAAATAATTATGTAATAAATGAGGGTATTGGGAGCCTTTATGGCATTTAATACAGGCTTTTATGATGTGAAATAGTACTAGCTCAAGTGGTTGAGAGTACTTGGTCATGTGAGAGGACTTAGGTTTGAGTCTTATGTATGTCATTTGTATGCTATTTTAATTGTTTATTATTTTAATAATAAATGTTTTAACATGATGAGTGATAATACAATCCTAGAATTATAAGAACTATCATGAAACAAGGATTGGTTGAATTGGTTGTACACTTGAATTGTTATTATGTGGTCATGTGTTCAAACCTTGTTGAGCATGAATTTAACTTTCTTTTTGCCAAAATTCTTTTTAGCATGAATGTGAAGGGTAGAAACCTTAGTCGTCTAGAGAACACATTTTAATGGTAGGTGAGTGGAAGTAAGGAGAGGAAAAGGACTTGTAGTCATACACTAACTTTGTGTACTGAAAAAGAGAGTTACAAGTGGTTCTAGAAGCCTATTGATGTGTGGAAAAGGGGAAGGAGACGAGAAGTGGGTTTTACTATCATCAAGGTTTACAATAGTGGATATTGGAAGCACAAAATCCAAGTTAGGGAAGTTGTACCTCTCGTTTTTTTCTCGTGTTTTCTGGAATTGGGTTGAGTTTTTGGAAATTTTCCAGAAACCGCCTGGCAGACCTTTTAAGGCGCCATGCAACACATACCTTTTGATATGCATTTATGGGTTCCTGATGGAAACCACCTTGCGGTGATGAACTGCCGCCAGGCGATGCATGAATGTGTGGAATAGGGTTTTTTCGTGAAAAGACGTTGTTTCTCGTGTTCCTCGCGAAGCAGGGACCGCCAGGCGGTGGTTTCCTACGACTAGGCGCTAGGTCTCTGGTGTATTTTTCCTGGGCGGCAAGATCTAGTCATTGGGCGACTACATTTTTCTAGTCTGCGCAGTTTTTGTAAAATTACATTTTCGGGTTCGTTAACCGTCTGATTTAGATGAAATGTTGACAAGTGATTCCTAACATGTTGTTCTTTACTTTGAACGATGGAGATTTGAATTGGATGTGTGTAGCTAGAGATATATGTTACTGATGATTGGTAGTTTGAATTCCTTAAGAGTATAATTAGCAATGAATACTTATGTGTGCTTAAGTGTTTGTATGACCTCGATTGGTGAATGTATATATAGAGTATGTTTCGGCAGTACTTGCTTAGCCATGTTGAATATATAAATCTACATATGTTAGCTCAAATGTATGATTTTATAAGTGTGTAAAAAAGGCCGCTATTGATGATATTACTATGACCGAGTGTTGCATGATCATGATGGGTTTTGGGAAAGTATGAGAATATTATAATCATGCTTTAAATGTAATGGGATTGTGGGGGTATGCGGAATAAGTACATAGATTTTATTGCGTCATATGTGGTGTATGAGTTATGTGCTTGTTGTCTTATTATTTCATAATTTCATAGGAGCATGGTTTACTCTTGGGTTCAAATTGAATGTTGGCTTTGATTTAAGATGTGAGTATATATCAATTATAAAAGAGATGAATGTGTGCTTATACTTGAAATATGCATATGTGTTGTGATGTTGTAATTTGGAGTATATGAATGTGTATTTTGATTTCTGGATGTTTGAGAATTGAATGGGTGAATGCTAGGATTTGAATTAGAGTACCTAAAACCAGTAGTATCACATTACTGGTGTAGCGTGGGGCGATGCAGAGGGCGATGCAGAGTGGACCGTCAAGCGATAATAGGAAACAGGGAAGTCTTGTGAGTTGTGGTGCTCGACGGTGATGTGGAACTGCTAGGCGGTCTACACTGCCATTTCACCTGGCAGCGCTTAGGTTGCGCTAGGTGATGGTGCAGTGGCAGTGTGCGTTCGTGATACGTTTTGCATGGCTTGTTGTGTTGGTCCTGGTCTGGGATATTATCATGAGCGAGTAGGTACATGATTGGTGATGAACATGTGATAATATGAACGGGGAGGTTCATATTATGATGCTCTCGTGTGAGGATACGAGCGAGGAAGTTCGTATGTTTCATGCTCACACTTGAGGGTTGCTGCGAGCGGGAAAGTTCATAGTTGTTGGATCACATGTGTTCGACTACGGGCGGGGAGGTCTGTAGAGTTGGACTACGAGTGGGGAGGTTCGTAGAGTTGGACCACGAGCGGGCAGGTTCGTGGAAGTATTGGAATCCCTAAGACTAGCTCAGGTATGTACCTTGCATAATTTCGTTTTGATGTTGTGATGTAAGACTTGGATCAAGAGATGTTGTGCAATGAGCGAGTAGGTTCATGGATGGTGGTGAACACGTGATGATATGAGCGAGGAGGTTCATATCTTGATACTCTCTTGTGAGGATACGAGCGGGGAGGTTCGTATGTTCCATGCTCACACTTGAGAGATGCTGCGAACAGGTTCGTAGCTGGTGGATGACGTGTGTTGGACTACGGGCGGGGAGGTGCGTAGAGTTGGACTACGAGCGAGGAGGTTCGTAAAGGCAGGACCACGAGTAGGCAGGTTCGTGGAAGCATCATATATCCTGAGTCCATGGTCAATTATTTGCATGACTTGCAGGTTGAAAAACCTTGGGGTAATAAGGTCTTGGCCATGAATTATCTAGAATAAAATAGTTAGGTGTATCTTGATTTTATTAACTTACTAGTATGAGACCCGTGCGTACACACGGGCCTTTTATTGTGTTTTTGTTATTGCTGTTGTGTGTATTTTGTATTTTAGATATGTTAACTGTTTACCCTATCTGCTTGTGTTTGGCGATGATTGTGTATTGTGTTACACAAGAGCAAATGATGTTGCAGGTGGTATTGGTAAAGCATAGAGTCAGAGCGGGGCTAGACTGGGGAAAAAGCTTTATCAAAGTTTTTATTATTTATGATTTTGAAAAATTTTGTAAACATTTATGTTATAGACTTTTATATATTGATTCGAGTTTTATATAGTATGGATTTTAGACCATATTCCGATGAAATAAATGTTTTAATTTTCTCGTGTTTTGGGAAAAGGTAGTATAATAAATGATGTTTAATTATTATTTCTATTTTATTTATTTAAATTCGTAATATCCGTTCGAGATGTTACATTATGCATGATATGCCATGGAAATAATGAGATGCATAATTGTGCGCCAATACACTTATTCACATGATACGAGAATGAAAATGTGATGCATTTATTTTGAAAACATCATGCATAATATGTAATTAAAGAACATAATAAAATGAATTTATGTGTCTCAAAAGGCTCTTATTCACATGAGATGTAATGCTGACATTAGAAATGTTATGCAAGATATGCCGCAAAGATAATGAGATGCATGATTACACCTCAATAGGAACTTATTCACATTATATGAGGATGAAAATGTGATGCACTTATTTTGAAAACAACATCCATGATATGCAATTAAATGACATAATAAATGAATGTCTCCACCATAAGAGGTGCGTATACAATTGAGATGCAATGTATGACATTAGAAATGTTATTCATGGTACATCATTGAGATAATAGGATGTGCGATTCTGCCTCAATAGGCATTTATTCACATGATAGTATGTACACGAGAAGGTAAAGAGTAAAGGATGCAAGCAATCTCCCTTTGTGCCTTAACATATTTTTGGCGCTTAAAGTTGTAAGAAAAAGCACATGCACTTACCAGGATGGTTCCCTAATTACTAAAGATCAAATTCACTAGAGTTATGACCCTCTTCATTGTGATTCCACAACAATTAAGTAATCAACTCGGTGTGGAAGCACAAATGAAGAGAACAAACTCTAGTTTGGGTTTCTCACAATGACCATTTGCGAAGTACATCCACTATGGCACTGCTTACAATCCCCTGTAATTCTAACCTACTCATACCTGGGTATAGGGCCCCACTCATGTCATGCATAAAATGTGTGTGTGTGTGTGTGTGTTAAGGGAAAAGGTGATGCATATTCAAAACTCCCACCTACAAAACAACCAAAAAAACTCAAGCATATATAAACACGTCTTCTACCCTAAGGTTCAATATATAGCAAAACAATTATTCCAAACATCAAAATAAATAAGAATATACATAGATAATCATTCCAAACATCAAAAGAGATAAGGACATACATACACGAATAGAAATGGGAAAGAAAACATAAAGAAAAACTGCATCAATTTGCATACATAATTAAAGAAGCTTGACTCTCTAATGATCCCCAGTCGAGTCGCCATTTATCACAACCGAAATTGCGATGAGACAACTAACCAAAATTGTTAAAGAAGCAGCTTAAAAATATAGATTTGGAGTTGCCACAATGTTTATTGTGGAAAAACTATGGAAAACCTTAAGATAAGACAAGGTCTAGGAAAATTAGATTTTGGGTCCGAAAGTCAATTACGATTAGGGAAGGTATTAGCATCCTAGAGCGCTTGCACGAAGGTGGTACCTTTAATTAAATGTGAGAAATTGATATGTATTTTAAAATGTTCAATTTTCCCGAAAATATAATAAGAGAATAATACTCAAAATAAATAAAAAAATATTTTTTAGCTTTTGGAGCCTAATGAGTATTGACCTTACTTCTACGCATTCTCTTCCAAAATGAGAAATCATGGTTACGTAATTCTTTGTAAAAAGTCTATTTTGAAAATAATTTGATTTTTGAAAGTGAACCCGACAAGGATCGACCTTTCTCCTTTCTATCTCTATTCAAAATAGAGAATCAAAGATCACGTAATTTTTATAAAAACTATTTGACACAATTTTGATTTTTTTTGGAAAGTGAACCTGACAAGGACTAATTTTTCTCCTAGGTATCTCCATTCACAATGCAAAACCAGGGATTACTTAGTTCTTAATGAGAAACCTGTTTGTTTAATAGTTTTAATATTTTCAATATTTTAAAGGTTAAATTATGTTTTTGATCCCCATTTTCGTTTGAAAAAATCGATTTGGTCCCTCTATTTTTAGAAGTCTCAATTAGGTCTCATTTTCAAAAAATGGTATCAATCATGCCCTATCAGTTAGATTGGGTTAAACGGCGTTAATGGAACAATGACTAGGCACAATTATGTCTTCTTAAACAGTGACTAGGAAAATAAAACTCAGAAATAATATTTTAGAACTATCTTCATCTTTTTCATTTTTTTAGGGTTTTAGTCCAAAAGTTTCTTCTTGCAATTATTGGCCATTACATCACTTAGAGCAAAATTAGTCGTCTTCCTAATACGAGGTAGAAACTAGTGCTCCACACGAGCCATCAATCACTTTATTTCTTCCACCAATGTTTTCTCTTAGTCCCTTTCAACCCTCAAGGACTTGTGGAAGAATGTTGATACCAAAATCATTAATATCAAAGTTGACATTCTATTATTTTACTGTGAATTTCTCCTTTTGGGTATCTTGTGTTTAATATCTAGTTCTTTTGGGTGGTAGATGAATAAAGCTTGCACTGGTTTGGAGAAAGCGAAATATCGGGTCTTTAAAGAAGAAGATTCATGGTTGAGTTTTGCTTTGTTGTTTAATAATGGTTGGTGGCTAGTGTTGATTTCGAGCTTTTCGCAGGTTGGAGTTGTGACCTTTGTCGTAGGTTCAATCTTATATGAGTCTTTAATCCCCATTTCCCTTAAAATAGGAAACCCCAATTTCACAGAATACCAATTGTATGTTCTTAACAAAAACCCTAAATTGTAATATACATTTAATTATAAAAAATAACCCATCTTAGTAATTTTTTTTGAATTGTATTTGCCTAGTCACTGTTTAGGAAGACATAATCATGCCTACTCATTGTTCCCTTAACCCCGTTTAACCCAATTTAACAAAAAAGGCATGATTGATATTATTTTTCGAAAATAGGGACCTAATTGAGACTTATAAAAATAAAGGGACCAAAACGATATTTTTGAATGAAAATGGAGACCAAAGGGATAATTTAACCTTTTTTAAAATTATTTTTATATTTTTGGTATTTTTTTAGTTACTTGAAAATAGGTGTCACAGACACAAGCGATCGAACAGACACCAAAAAGTGAATGAGAAAACTATTTTTGGTATTTTTTAATTACTTGAAAATGGATATTATGTGGCACAATTAGTTTGACAGACACCAAAAAATGTAAAATGAAATTATTTTTGCACTTTTTAGAAATTAAAATTAAAATAGACCCAAAAGGTAGGTGTGGAATGAAACCTAGTGATGCAGGGAGTCAGAAATGTGTTTGGTGGCCAAACCATAATTTCATCTTCTCAATGTGTCTCCACTTCCATCAAGAGGTTTCTTCTTCTTTACTCGCCTACACAAGTCTAGGGATACCACATCCGCTCACCATCGCATCTACCTCCGTAGCCAAGCTCGTCAGCACGACGCTGGCCAACACCGAAGTCGTAGTTGGCGATGTCAAACATCACCTATCTTGCTTTATTGAACGTGAGACACTCTAGTACTCTCTGCTATCATTTGTGTGATCACCACGCCAAGGCCTTCTTCTTCCTCAAACAAGGGTTTCTCCTTCAATGCCCATTTTAACTCAATTTTAGTGTCGCGCTTAGAGTAACAAAACCAAAATCCCCCTAATGAAGTATAGGGAAACCTGGGTATCAAATTCAAGAAATTATGCGTGTTGATCCTAGCTTGTATAATTTAATTCTTGCAAAAATTAAAATAAAAGGAAACAAAGCGGGAAAATAAATTAAAATAAGGAAGAAAAAATGTATAATTTTATTCAATTGAAACTAACCTAAATGCATGAATGCAATTATGCCATGAATGCAATGGATGAGACTTACTGGAGTTAAAAAGCTAGCTTTAAATGGATTGAGAGATGGACCAAGACGAGTGAAGCATCTGAGTGCATAATCAGAAAATGATGCAATACACACGTGAAATGATTATAAGTCATGAACAATGCTAAAGCCTAGTTTGAATTGAGCTGGAAATGGGAAAGAATGCATGCCCCTTGTTTGAAACACTTAACCAAGTTGTGATGGCAATGATTTAATACCTAATAGCAAACAAATTGTTGACCAAATTCACATCAAAGTGAATTGAATCAACACATAACTATACAACTTGAATGCTAAAAATGTAAATGCTTATGCACAATCATTAAGAATTAGAATACATTTAGGAATTAGGAATACTCATGCTGTTTGGTGAAAGTAATAATGAAACAAAATGGTTGCAGTAAATAGACCATGAGCACAACATTTTGACAACAAACCAGGATGCGTATATGATATTATGAAGGATACAAAGTGCTTCCATAGAATTTGCACGCAATGCTTAAAATCCTAATTTTAGCCTTAAATCAGTTGAACTCATGAATACAGAAAGTAATGTAATAAAGTATGAAGATGGATGACTAGATTCATGATATACTAAAATAAAGGTTATGAATGATGCAACCAAATTAAGACACGGCAGAAAAAACCAAGACAAGGCCAACTATGTTTCCCAAAACTGCCACTGAAGTTGATGTGCTAGTAACACTAAAAGAAGCAACTATTTGATTGGTATGAATGAAATGAACCAATTTAGCATATGCAACAAGTGGGTCTATGCTAAGTAGCCAAATTAAATGCTAACTCTAGACAGAACTTGAGATTCTGATGACAATAGCACACCAACTCAGGTCATTTTCAGGTGTAGTAAATATGGTATGAACCATTGGTGGAGATGCAAATGCAATAATTAAATATGCATGAAAACTAGCAAATTAAAGTAATATGCAGCCACAAGATATTGAAAATTAAACGGAATGTATATGCAAAACATGAAAACATAATGGAATGGATGAATTTCACACACGACCAGGTTTTATCAATGAAACTAAAATGGACTCCAAGTAACACACCACAAAATCTGGAAAAGCACAAATTAAAGACAACATATTCAAGGAAAAAAATTCTAGAAATTAAAACTCAGAAAGGAAAACTCCAAGAATGCATAATGAACACAAATCTAAGAATAGATGCAGTGAACGAACAAGGATTCATCTACACTCGAGAAGAGATCCTGATAAATATTGTTCACTTTGGGGTCACGTGATTTCCAGGAGGAAACCTAACTATGTGCGAATATTGAATCCAAGCTCAAATCACTGACTAAAGATTACAAAATTGAAATGAAGACTAGAAAACACTAAAGGAAATTTAAAATGTTGTAGAATTTGAAGACAAAAAACATAAAACGCAAGTGAATAAAAAACAAGCAAAAAGCACAAGCTGAAATTCAGAAAACTGTGAATAGAAACTGAATTGAGAAGGAAATATTGTATTCATTTTAAATCAGAGAAGTGTTAGATAAGATCAAGAAAGTGCTAGAAATTAAAATGGTGAAAGAAATCTCACTCAACCCAATCCTGGCCACTTTGTGCTCGTGATGGAACAAATGAAAGTACCCAAGACATTGGAGGAAACCTAATCTTTGAAGGCCGCTTTATGCTCATCAAAGAAGAGGAAACCCCCTTACAATTCACTCTCTCTCCCTCTCACACCAAAAACACTCAAAGAATACTGAACCCTAGTCTCTTAGAATTTTCTCTACTCGCACAATTAGGGCTCCCCCAAAAAACACCTATTTGCTTGCCTTAAAAACTGCTTCGAGAAAAATTAGAAAAGACGTGAAAAACCTAACCCATTTCTCGAACCAGAATCCTCGTTCTTGAACCAGAATCGCAACAATGAGAACCCCTTTATGATGCCCTTGATTTCGCTTTGACCCTCTCACGTTTGTCCATCTCTCCAATCAGCCCCCATCCATATCGAACCAACCTTTACCTGATCCTCATGATCTCATGCCTTCATCATCATCATAAAGGTCAACAGCACTTGTAGCGTTCATGTTTTGGGGTTTTTGCATTTTAATGAAGCTTTGCATTTTGACCATCCTATCTTTGATTGACCAAGGGCATCCTTGCAATTAAGAAAAATATGAACTGAGGGTTAGAAAACAATTCAACAAAGATAAAGGGTTTTACTAGCAAACTAATTTTATTAAAAAGGAAGTCTTAGAAAGAACAAAATTAAATGCATTAAAACGATTAAAACTAACCTATTTATCACAATTTTATGAAAACTAAATTTCTCTAGGCAATTAAAAAAAACTAGTTAATTCAAAACAAGCTAATATTTATTTAAACTAAAAGAAAGTTTTAGAAAGGAAAAATAACAAAAAATGGAATGTTAAAACCCCACCCGAGAGTTTTGTCTCTCACAAGATTACTTTCATGAGCTTCTTCCACCAACAATATCCACAATTTTGCACCTCTTTGTCGTAGCGTGACCTGGTCTAGTGACACCAAGCGCAGCTTGAATTGTCGTTGGAGTTTCCTGTAACATCCATACTAGTGTTTTGTATTATGTCTAGATATAGTTTGAACATTGAGAAAGAAATTAAGTAGTTTTTAAGAAACATTAAGAATAAGTAAAATAAAAATAATAATAAATGACAACAATAATATATATATATATATATATATATATATATATATATATAATAAAATAGATAAGTTACTAATACATAAATATATAGGTTAAAAAAATAAAAATAAAGCAATCTTCTGATATTAAATCTAAGAGATGAGAAAGGATAAAGAAAAAATAAACAAGTAAAAAGAAGAAGATAAAAATATGGGAACATAAGAATAAGAAGTGATAAGATTGCATTTAATGCATTAAATCATCACTTTGGCACCTAAGTATGTGTGAATGTGATAGGAAAGTGCAAAAGAAATGAGGGAAGAGTGATTACATAAGTAAAAAAGAAAGATATAAGACTTATCTTGTCATTAATGAAGAGAGTCTTTGCATTAATTATATGTCATCATAAGTGAGCACATGGTTTGCGTATAAAAGAATGGAGTGAAAGAGAAAAAGAAAGGAAAAAGAAAGAAGATAAGGAGATAAGAAGGAATAATGTGCATTTAAGGCAAATATGATCATGCAATTAATGCACATGTATGAATCCTTGCACTTTGGCTTATAAATATAGGTGAAATGGGGAGAGAATGTGGAAAAGAGATAAAAGTTACATGAGAAAGAAAGAAGAAAAGAAGAGAAAGAAATAGAGAAAATATAGAGAGAAAGAGTGAGAAAGTTTGGAATAAAAGATTCGAAGAGATCCTAGTCCTCTTAAAATATGCTAGTGTGCCCTTCAATCAATAAGGTAAGGGGTGAGGTTAAGCTCTTTTGATATTAATCTTGATAAGTTCATGGATTTTATATAATCTTTTATTTATTTTGAATCATATACTGTTTATTTACGTCCATTTAACTTATTTTCATTTATTATCCTCTATATTTATTTATATTTATATTTTTTATTTATCTCTAGTTAAGTATTGGTCCTGCTCAATTATTTCTCTTAATTTATCTCCAGTTACGCACTGATCCTGTTTATTTATTTCATTTAATTTATCTCCAATTACACACTAGTCTTATTTACGTATTCCATTTCATTTGTTTTCAGTTACGCACCGGTCCTATTTATTTATTTCATTTCATTTATCTCCAATTACGCACTGGTTCTATTTATCTACTTAATTCATCTCAAGTTATGTACTGATCCTGTATAACTATTTTATTTAATTTATCTCGAGTTGTGCACCGATCCTGTTTATTTATTTTAGTAATTTATCTTCAGTTACGTACTGGTCCTATTTATTCATTCCATTTCATTTATCTCCAGTTTTTGCACGGGTCCTTATATTAATTTATAATTTATTTTATTTTATAACATTATAATCTGCTTATAGTTACTTATTTAAAGTTCTTGGTTTATCATTATTTTATAGTTTGAAAAATATAAAAGTAAAGTAAAAGTAAATATTATTTTATTCAGTAAGTTTGATTAAAGAAATTTACCTATATTTTTTATTGTTATTTTATATTCTGTGTATGGTATATATATTATTGATCAAGAATGACATAACTTGATAGTCATCACAATTTATGATCTTTGAATACGTCCAAGAGTATGTCATAGTGTTTGTATTTTGGAAGTCACAGTTTGATACACTACGGGATAAAAGACAAGGACCATGGTGGGGTCAAAGGATAAGTGAGTATCTAGATAGTTCAAAATAACGCCCTAAAGTAGGATATTCATATGGCAAATTTGGGACTATTCGATACCTGCTCGGCATTGCCAAGCTTAGGTTTTGTGTGTGTGTGTGTGTGTGTGATGTTCATACTGGATCATCAAAAATGGAATATGGATCCATATGTCTGATAAGATGAGATTGAGTCTTGTGGTTGCAAGTCAAATTCTAGGCCCCTAGTGTCTGTATTGTTTGTTGTGTTTATTAAGATGACTATTTAAGGCTTACATAAACCTCACTCATTTCTCATTTTTCTTTCAGATGTACCTTTAAGAGATATTAAAAATATAAATCTTTCATTCTGATGTAGAACTCTTAATATTATACATAATATATATTTTTGTAATATTTCATGAATAATTATAGAGACGCAAACTATTGACATATATATATATATATATGTATATGTATATATATATATATATATATATATATATATATATATATATGTATGTATATGTATATGTATGTATATGTATATATATATATATATATATATATATATATATATATATATATATGTATATATATATATATGTATGTATATATATATATATATATATATATATATATATGTACATATATATATATATATATATATATATATGAAGTTATGTTATTAGTGTTCTCTCAAGGAAAATCTTATTGTTCAAAAAAAAATATTATTTCATCTTTTATCAAATAATAATTATTTACATAATACTCAGGGAGTCACATTTCCCGTGCTCCAAAACCCATGGAGTTTTCTTCTTGATATCAACAAATTAATGAATAGTATACGCACAACATCGTGATTCTTCGAGTTTGGTTGTAGCTTGGCCATCATACCAGCCACCGTGTTGGAAAATGAAGAAGAAAGGGTGGGTGTTGGAAGATGAGGGTGAAAATAAAAAGGGGGAATGGTTAGAGATTGAAGATAATGAAAATGGAAAGTGGTTACTATTGATCGGTTGAAATGTGATGAAGGTTTTGCATGTTGGTTCTAGATATTTGTTATAGATTGAAGGTATGATAGGCGGGAAGAGTGGTGGCGAATGTGTTGATTGTGCCAGTGTGAATTTTTTCATAATGTGTTTATGGAGAGTTGAATTGTATGCAGGAAAGAGGATGGAAAACACACGGGTTTTGTGATGGTATGTTAGGTTTTTTGTAGGGGTGAGCAAAAAATCTAATTTTCTTGATCTGATCCAGTTTTGCTCTGATCCAATCCATTTAAGATCTTTTTCATTAACGGCATTAGTCAACTTCGTCTGAAAGGGAACTAATTGAAGCATTTTTTTCAAAAGTTGGGATGCAATTGACATTTTTCTAAAAGCGGGTACCAGATTAACACACCTCTACCAAAGTGGGTACCATACGAGCAATTAAACCTATATATTTTATGGATTGCATGTCCATTCTCCAAATCCATATTTTCAAACATGGATAATCCAAAAAATCCAATCTAAATTTTTAGTTGGGTTAGGCTGAAGGTCGAGATGGACTAGCCTAAATTTGGTCGTATTCGGCGAAGTCGACTCTGTACAAAATTTGGTTATATTCTGCCTAGTTGGCTACGGCCGAAATGATATCAAATTCAGTCAAGTCGGTCACGAATAAAATTTGGCAAAGTCGGCCACGATGAAAATTTGGTTGACTTGGCCCTATCCAAATTTGGAAGTCTTCAACTGAGTTGGTCCTAAACAAAATTTCACCATTTTGTTCGAGCCAATAGCGACCAAAATTTGATTGAATTCAGTCAAAAACTTGATGACTGTTTCTCAACAACCATTTCCCAGCAAGTGTACTGGTACATAGTTGTATCAACAAGTGTCATATCCACAAGGATTTAGTAAGTATATTGGTAGTTTGATTTTTGGGTTTTTGGTTAATATAAAGTGTGAGTAAATAAAAATAGTAGTAATTAGATAGATTGAGTGTGGAGTAGGGGTTATGAATTGATTTCTTCTCATCTTCTACTACACCACTACCTTATTGTTTACTTACTTTTCAAATCATTCAATGTCATGGGTGTACTCTTTCTATGTAGATCTAGGTTCATCCCTGATACACTAGAACCTAAAGACTCCAAAACTAGTGTGATTCCTCAACTCCTGGTAGAATGAATCCTTGCTTTAATGTGCAAGACTCTCTCCTCCAACATCCACTCTGGTATGCCATAGAGCATCCAATACATGTATGATGATTTGATTGGACCACAGTTTGAGACTAGTTTCCCATCTCAAAATCCAAACCAGTTAAATAAGATGAGTGATCAAGTCATCATTAAGAATAAATCAAACCACAAATAATTGAATGAAAGCAAAGATAAATACCCAAGAAGTAGAAGTGAATAGAATCAGAATTGATTAAATCAAACCTGGACACGAGGGAGTTCAGCTACTCATAGAATATAACAATGTAATTCCAGTAGCATCTACACATAAGATCTACATTAAAATCATTTTCCTCGTGCCTCACAAACCCTATTCTATCCTACTACTACATTGTGCAGCCTTTACTAAATGCTTGGAATGAAAACCCAAGGTGTTTATTTATAGAAAGTTTTGGGCGATGCTCAGCCAAACTTTTGGCGCTCAGTCGTGCACCGCCTTAAGTGCTAAGCACATTTTCTTGTGGCTCAGCCACGCATACCTTAAGTGTTGAACATATTCTCTTATGGCTCAATCATGCATCGCCTTAAGTGCTAAACACATTCTCCTATGGCTCAGCCATGCACCGTCTTAAGTGTTGAGCACATTCGCTTGTGGCTCAGCCATGCACCACCTTAAGTGTTGAGCACACATCTCGTGGCTCAACCATGCACCAGCTTAAGTGTTGAGCATCATTTTTGTTGTGGCTCAACTTCAAAAGTCATATTCTAGATCCTTGCTTGACCGTCTTACTAGAGCTCAGCCGTGAATTTTGGGGCTCAGCTGCATCATTTTTAATTCATCAATTTCTTGTTTTTCTTCTTTTTAGGGTCCTCCAAGAAAACCTCTAATGATGATTTTGTCATCTCTTCTATCTGTTTGATCAGTCATCTCACCTCTTAAAGAAGAACTTGCTTTTAATCTTTCTTAGCCTTGTTCTTGCTTTTCTTTTTAATTTGTTTAAAGATTAAATTATTTGTAGAGTAAAAAAAAAATTTTTGGAACGTTTCAGACAAGTGGGGATCAGATATAGCAAGAATTCACAACCTTTGCATATTTTTCGCTCATCACCAAAATTGGCGCCCATCATTGAGACCCATAAGGCTTCTTGGAATTGGTTTTTCAGGTGGTGCTCAACTGCATAAGGTGGTGCTCAGCCACAAAGCGAAAACCCAGAATTGTTCTACAACATTCTAGAGGATTCATGACTTCTCCTCTGGAAGATCTCTTTCAGGCAGCCTAAAACACAAGATTTCAAACAAGAAAAAGGGATATGTATCTCTACAACTTACCACTTGCTTAAGGTATGTGTGAAAGCGAAACAAAAAAATGAAAACCAAGACTTTCCAAAATGAAAAAAAAAATGAAACTTTACAACTATACAGACCCAATATTTACTATATATGTACATATTTACAAAAAGAATGGTTAGATCTACCAAATACTTGAACTAAATCCCTGGCAATGACACAAAAAACTTGATGACTGTTTCTCAAAAATCATTACCCAACAAGTATACTGCTACGTAGTTGTATCAACAAGTATCGTATCCACAAGGATTTAGTAAGTATATTGGTAGTTTGGTTTTTGGGTTTTTCGTTGATACAAAGTGCAGGTAAATAGAAATAGTAGTAATTAGATAGATTCAGTGGAGTAGGGTTATGAATTGATTTCATCTCATCTTCTTCTACTACACCACTACCTTCTTGTTTACTTACTTTGCAAATCATTCAATGTCCTGAGAGTACTTTTTCTATGTAAATCTAGGTACATCCTTGATACACTAGAACCTAAAGACTCCAAACCTTGCTTTAATATTCAAGACTCTCTCCTCCAACACCCACTTTGGTATGCCATAGAGCATCCAGTACATGTATGATGATTTGATTGGAGCACAGTTTGAGACCGGTTTTCCATCTCAAAATCCAAACCAGTTAAATAAGATGAGTGATCAAGTCATCATTAAGCATAAATAAAACCACAAATAATTGAATGAAAGCAAAGATAAATACCCAAGAAGTAGAAGTGAATCGAATCAGAATTTGATTAAATCAAACTTGGACATAAGGGAGTTCAGTTACTCATAGAATATTACAACGCAATTCCAATAGCATGTACACATAAGATCTACACTAAAAGCATCTCTCCCGTGCCTCATAGACCCTATTATATCCTACTACTACATTGTGGAGCCTTTACTAAATGCTTGGAATGAAAACCCAAGGTCTTTATTTATAGAAATTTTTGGATGGTGCTTATCCCAACTTTTGGCACTCAGTCGTGCACCGCCTTAAGGGCTAAGCACATTTTCTTGTGGCTCAGTCATGTACCGCCTTAAGTGTTGAGCACATTCTCTTATGACTGAGCCATGCACCGCCTAAATTGTTGAGCACATTCTTTTGTGGCTCAGCCATGCACCGTCCTAAGTGTTGAGGACATATCTCGTGGCTCAACCATGCACCGCTTTAAGTATTGAGCATCATTTTGTTGTGGCTCAACTCCAAAATTCATATTCTGGATACTTCCTTGACCGCCTTACTGGAGCTTAGTCGTGAATTTTGAGGCTCAGCTGCATTAGTTTTAATTCTTCAAGAAATTGTTGCAAAATCGTCAAAAATTCATCAATTTCTTATTTTTTTCTTCTTTTTTTTAGTACCTCATTATGTAATTATAAGCTAAAGTGGGTTGTTTACTTACAAAATATGATCAATTAAAGCATGATAAGTGTCAAATATTATATGGAAATTTTACGTATTCTAGACACATATCATCGGTCTCAACAAAAATTTTTGTCAAGTCAACCCTAACCCAAATTTGGTCATATTAAGCCGAATCAGCTTTGGAAGAAATTTGGTCATTTCAGCCGAGTCAGTCGTGACCTATATTTGGCCGTATTCAGTTGAGTTGGCCCCAACCGAAATTTGGCTTAGTAGGCCATGACCCAAATTTAGCTGTATTTGACCGAGACAGCCTTAGACAAAATTTAGTTATATTTAGCCGAACCGATCGTGTTTGAAATTTGGCCATATTTAGCCGAGTCGACCCTTACTAAGGAACTCAGTCGAGTCAACCCTAACCAAAATTTAGCCGAGTAAGCCTTGGCCCAAATTTGGGCATGTTTGCACAGACAACTCCTGACAAAATTTGACCATATTTGACTAAGTCAATTGTGACCAAATTTTAGTTGTATTCATCCTAACCTGTTCCGTCCAAAATTCAGTAAAATCCAGTCGAGTCGGCCACGACATAAGTTTGGTTGAGTTGTCCCTGATCAAAATTTGGTAGTATTCAGTAGAGTCCCTAGCCGAAATTCTCCCGAATTTAATCGAATCGGTTGCAACAAAAAATTGGCTGAGTAGGCCCTTACCCAAGTTTGCCCATATTTGCCTGATTCGGCTCTAGCCAAAATTTGGTCGTATTAGGCTAAGTCAGTCCCGAACGAAATTTAGTGAATCCAATCAAGTCAATCCCAACCAAAGTTTTGTCGAGTCGTCCCTAGCCTAAATTTGGCTATGTTTGGTCGAGACAACCCCTGACAAAATTTGGTTGTATTCGGTCGAGTCGACCGCGACCAAAATTTAGCTACATTCATCCTAGCCGGCTCAGACCGAAATTTGGTCAAATTAAGTCGTGTCAGCCACGACGTAAATTTGGTTGAGTCGTCCCTGACCGAAATTTAGCAATATTCGGCGGAGTCTGTCTCGACCGAAATTCATCCGAATTTAATCGAGTCGAATGCAGCCAAAATTTGGCTGAGTAGGCCTTCGCCCTAGTTTGGCCATATTAGGCTAGGTCGAGTCCGATCGAAATTCGGTCGAATCCAGTCAAGTCAATCCCATCCACAATTTTTTCAAGTTGGTCTTGGTCCAAATTTGGTCGTATTCGACCATGTCATCCCCGACCAAAATTGGGTCATATGCAACCAAATTTTACCTAGTTTATCTTGACTGGAACTTGGACATATTCGGCCTAGTCGGCCTCCCGATCGAAATTCGGCCGACCCCAACCAAAATTCGGCTAAGTCGCCCACGACCGAAAGTCCTCCAAGTCGGTGTCATGTTGAAATTCGATCAAGTTGGCCCTGACCAAAATTCTGCCAAATTTGATCATGTCGGCTCTAAGGATACAAGTTTTAAAAAATTCAATTTAAATTTCTTTTATAAAAAAATGGATTCTAGATTTTGAATTTGATCCAAATATTTGGATCTAAAATGGATGTAGATTGGATCATTAAAAATCCAATCCATGATCACCCCTAATTTTTTGCATGTTCAGTCTTATGGGACCAAAGAAGGGTGTAGTATGAGTAGCATGTGATGATGATTGAGGGAATGGGTGGTGGAGAACTGTGTGTAATGAAGTTGGCGTATACATGTTATAGTGGAAAAGTGATGAAGAGAAAAAATTTGAAGTTTGGTTGAAGTAAAAGAAAGTAACCATTGTAGAGTAATTTTTTGCCATTGAGTATCACCAAATTTTCTAAACATCTTTCCCTCCCTCTTATGAGATTGGTTATTTTGGATACATTTAATGCATTTCACGCAATATTATTTTATCTTTCTCCATTTAGCCTATATCTCAATATCCAGATGTGTCTCTTAGGTCATGTGCATTTCCTTGAATCGGCTTAAGCTATCATGTTGTACAAAGGTGACAATTTTTATAGAATTAACATTGCTTTGTTTAGGCATTTGGAGAAGAAAGTATCTCTTAACTCTTTGATTGAGAGATTTTTTATGTGTCTTATCATTTTTTTAATGGATCTCTTTATTAGATGGAGAAAATAAATATTCCCTGCAATCATAAAGTATATATATATATATATATATATATATATATATATATATATATATATATGTTAGCACACTTTTTTTGTGTTTTTATCATTTAAGTACTTTTTACTTTATCAAAAGTTATCCAAGATTGTAGAGTGTTCTGTTGTCCATCAAATAAAACACTTGTATCTTACATGATATATTGTTGTTTCTCACACAAAACATGATTATATTTTACATTTGATTGTTTTCGATGCTTAATCAAAATCATAAGGTGTTGGACTTTTTCTCTAACATAGTTATGTCCAATTAATTAGTTCATCCAATAAATTATTTAATAAACATAACAAAAAAAATGTCTAATAAGAATTCCTAATTACATAAACATAAAAATAAATACAAAAATTCTGACATAGATTAAATATAAAATTACATATTCCCTCATTCATTATTTAACTTTAAATATAGTTTTAAGTCTCATTCTTAAACCGTAATCAACTCTCATAAGCATTAACAATGTCATCATGATCTCATTTTTACAATAGTCATTATTACCCTAATTTTGTTGTCATCATCACTATTGTTATAGTCAATATTACTATCATCTATTATCATTATCATTATCATTATCATTATCACTACTATCATCATTATCAAACATTTTATTATTATTTGAACCTTATTCTAATACGCATTAAATATTTTACAAAATTAATGTTTATTTTATGTTTTTATTCTATCATTATATTCTATAAATCTTATCAAATCATAACAATTAAGCAATTCCTTAAATGCTAACCTTGACAAACACAATATTACAATTTTCGGGGCTAAAAAGAAATCAGCCATGCACATATTACATGTAAAATATAATATAAAATGTGCTCAAAGATATCACAATCTCAAAATTGTTATTCTTGACATCACGAACTACATTATTAAACTGTCCATAAATACTATGCAATATGATAGCAAAGCATACATTCCATTATAACGTTCAGGTTCAAGCTCATTTAGTCTTTATAATGGTATAAACTTTATCTTTTAGTCTCTATTATATCATTTTAATAATTTTTATTCTCTTTAGTTCATAAAATTTTAATCTCTTTTAGTTTCTATAGTTTAAATTTATAGACACTAAAAAGGATTAATTTATAACAAAATGATTTTTAAGTATAGAGACTAAAATATAAAGTTTATATCATTATAATACCAAATAAGAAACTGAACCAAATATTTATTAATAGAGTTTTAATTCTTTCTTCAAAAACGGCGAATTAAGTCCAACCATGGGCTCCAAGGGGAAGGGCCCAATCCTCAATGTAATCTGGACTGCTACTAACAGTCCTTCTGGACTGTGAACGAATGCCATTAATTTTTGGGCCTGGACTTCTTGGAATTTGGTAAGCGGTGATTCCTCCACCTGAACTAGACGAGTCGCAGGTGGAGCCTCCCTTAGTTGAGGAGTTCCACTGAGGCCCAGCTGAAACCCGAGGCTTCGATGGGCCTTGAACCCGAACCTTGGCCTTTGCAGACTGAGTTGGGGCCATGTAGCGTCTGTTTGGGCTGGGAGGTATTTGATGATTGTGCCTATTGGAGAGTGGGCTTGAATCAATGGAGTCTGGGTTTATGGGGCTGATGCTTCTAACATTGGTTGGGCCTGGAGTTGCAATCATATCCATTTCTACGGTCTTCTCAGACATGTTATCTGTGGTTGTTGACGTTGTAGAAGCTGGAGTCATGTAAAAGGTCTCACGTGGTCCCATGTTCCTCACATTGTACGGTTGTGATGACATCCAACGCTCCAACCAGTTCCAACCCCATTTTTCCTTTATTCCTATATCATCCTTACCCTTCGACTCAGCCAGCAAATATTGCTTTTGCTGCTCTTGCTGTTAACAAAATGGTTCTCCACAATGTTTACATATTCTTTATTGAACTAAGTTTTTCCCTATTTTTTTAAATATATATTAACTGATAATAACAAATTTTATTACGTAAAACTTATGACTGACATCATATATACATACATTGCAATAACAAACTGTAATGTTTCGAAATATTAATTTTAATTTTCTATTAATGATTCAAAATATTTTATCCTTATTTACTTAAGATGTGTTCAATTCTAAACTATCAGTATATTTTTATTATTTAATTTAAAAGAAAGATGCTTAAAATTATAAAAAGAATTACATATTTAATATGAAAAGGTATAAGATTTAAATGATATAAATTATCCTACAGATATGTATAGATGATTTTTTTTTTCACAAAGATTTAAAAGAAAGTAAGAAATAAAATTAAAACTAACTTTTCCACTATAATTTTTTTAATTTTTGATTATAATTTATAAAAAAAAGTATTTTAATTTATTTTTTTCTGGAAGTTCATTAAAAGAAACACGCATATTATAATTTGCAAAGATACCTGTTGATAGTTGAAAGCGTATGCGAGAGCTCTCTCTCTCTTCATTGCAGCCTCATGTTTCCTGAAATCGTTTTCCTTAATTTTGTAGGTACTTTGACGCCTATTGTCCCAATCATTATTGATGGGTGTCCTTCTCATGGGGCTCATGGGCATGGGTTTGGGCTTGGGCTCTTCGATCTTCTCATACTGTTGTCTTTCGTCGTCGACGTGACTCAATTGGAGTCGGCGAGCTCTTACTCGGGCCTGCACCCTCACCAGTGCTTGCATGCATCGCATCGTCATTTGGGCTTGCTTTCTCACGTTGTGTCCCCTTACCAGTGCTTGCAGCCTCACCAATCCCTTCAGTGCTCGCAGTGCACGTCGAGCCTACGGATGCAATTCATTAATTAATTCAACACCCCATGCTACTATTCACTTCACACAGCAAATTTATTCAACAAAATTTTTCACACAATTAGACATTTTACAAATGCTGATTTTTTATGAATTGGAAGTAAATAATTAAGATTACTATGTATACGGGATAGGTCCCAAGAAGCGATATCCCACTTCTGAATAGATGACAAGAGATTAGTTTGGTAGTCAAAATGATGAGCATTATAAAAACACGCTTAATTAAAAATAAACCAGCCTTAGAACATTGGATGTTTGAGGGATCCACACCAAAAAAGTCTATTAGTAAGTGTATATAAAGAAATGTAAAAAAAATGCTTCACCATCTATCATTAAAATTTTATGTCCAAGTTCAAAACTTCATTCAAACATTTTTTTTAAGCTAAGATGGTAGTCAACTTTATCTAAAATAATGTAAAAGGTTACTTAACCAAGATAGATAAGGATTATAAGTTATTAAAGAAGTTGCATAAAGAAGAAAAAAATAATTAATGTTTCATGTCATATTTATTATTTCTCTACAACAAAGCTCAAAAGACAATAATAGAAAAAAAGAAAAGAAAAAGACATTCTAGTGAATTTAAATCTATTCAACAAGTAAAAAAAAGTTGACAACAATCATATCTTCTCTAGTCTACACAAAGATAGTTGTAAACAAAGAAGGAAAACTATTGAAACTCTGCTGAAATTTTCGTGTCCTAAAGTTTTTCATAAGCATTTTGTGTATTCATATTAACAAACTAATTGAGATAGTTTAATGTAAGCTAAAACCATGATATGTTGATCATTCAAACCTTGTGTGTGTATAAGTCATGAATAATTGTAAAAAAAGAAAATTAGTTAAGCCAAAAGTGTTTTTAGAAAGAATATTTGAACTAGGTAAACTAGGAGTGACAAAGAGCTAAACAAATACTCGTGTTAAGCCAAAAACAATTTATTTTAGTCAAAAGTGAATTAAGAAATTTATGTATATTTCACACCCTGAAGTTGTTAAGTAAAATTTAACTAATTAGTCAAAAGTCAAATATATTTCTTTTCTTTTTTCATCTTTCACGTTATAATTGTTAAACTAACTTAAAAGGAAAAGAAAAAATTGGAGTCAAACTTAATGTTTACAAATAGCTTTGTACACAATAATCAAATATAATTACAAAAACTATCAAAAATTTTAAAACACAGTTTAACTATTTTTTCTTGTGTTATTTGTTATTTCTACACATACAAGTTTAATGTTTGTTGATATTGTCAAAAATAATATTCCTGACAAAATGTAATATAATATCTCCAAAAAAAAAAAGTCTCTTATTTTGAAATACATATGATATTTAAAATATAATTACATGAACATTTTGTATTATATATAACTAGTGAGGAAGAGATAATCTGTAAGATCCAATATTTTCTGTCCTAAATTAAAAGGGCTACCCCATGTGAGTTGGGCCTAAGGGCTAGCCCAAAGGGAAACAAATCCTAAGTCTGTCCTAAACCTCATTCCTCTCACTTTGTTGAAACAGATTTTCCTAACCCCTTTGAGTAGCTGTCACCCTCTCCGATAGGGTTCAGCCTTGGAGCTCCGTCGCACTTGTTCGAGCCAGTTTCGTTCCACCTCGCTAAACCACTCTAAGAGCTATTGCGTTTATTTGTTCCCACCCAAGAACCCAGTTGTTAGCCTTTTTCCAGGTAAGGGAAGCTAGAACCTAATCTTATATTCGTCTTTTTGTTGTTCTTGCTGTTGTGCTACGATTCTATGGTTGATATCATGTTCTCGATGCGTGGAATGCTTTTGTATGTTATTTTTGGCTTGGTATGAATGGTTGTCGCAGGAAAACAGTGGCGATATCTGATAATCTTGCCCAAGCGAGCCTGTCTCGCCCAAGCGAGATGAGCAGAGGCTCGCCCAGACTTTTTACGCAGGGGTCGCTCAGGCGACCAACTTAGTTTTGAGCGAGTGAGTGTCTCGCTCAGGCGAGGGGAGTCTCGCCTAAGCGAGAATACGCAGAGGCCGTTGTTGTGTGTGTGTCGAGCTCTCGCCTAGGCGAAAGGAGCTCGCCTGAGCGAGAGTCCTTCTCGCTTGAGCGAGACCCTCTAGCCTGAGCGAAGAGCTGGGCGAGAATACGCCCTGAGATGGTTCTCCACTGTGTTTGGATGTTTAGCTTGTGCTTGTATGAGTTATTGTATGATGGCTTAATGGGAATGAGTATGCATGATTGGGAGAGGGTTATATGTGTGAATTATGAGTTTGGCATAAGCTTTATATGAATTATACTTGAGAGGTTCAATATATGTATATGTGGTCACAAAGTTGACATGAGCAACAATGGACATGATGGTTAGTAATCCAGTGGCATGGTTTTGGTATGAGGAGAAACACTTTACTCATGGTTGGGAATAACGAGTTGGTATTGATTCAACATATGATAAATGAGGGTTGGTTACGAATGTTGGTAGGAGATTCCTATGCATGATATGTGTACCCGTTACTTGGCTGTTTGTATATGTTTGGCATGTGGTCAGTACGTAATTCCTTGAAGCCTCTAGGTGGGACTTCAGGGTCGTGCTTTAGTGGCCGAGACGTAATTCCATGGCCCCTGTTAGTGGGTGTCCATGGTGGTGTCCCATCTACATAACTTGGTAAGAATTCAAGGTAAGGATTGCATCCTGATACTCTAAGGAGTCAGTTAGTCTCACTTAGAGCGGACTGACTCCTGTGGTGGGAGTAGTAGGAGGCCTGAAATTCCTTAAGGGCTAACCTTGTGTGTGAGGGAATTGATTCATTGTAACACTTGTAACACATAGCTCGGGGGTAAGCAGAGGTATCCACCACAAGCATGATAAAACCATTTTCAACTCTAGCTTACCCTTCTATTATTGTTGTGTGTTTTGTTGTGTGGTACTCTCTTTTGCGATGATCATCAACTTGTTGATGTGAGCAGATGCGAGGAACACCCATTGTCAACAGGAAGGTGATGGTTTCGCTGCTTAGCCTTGGGATTGACTTCTGCTTTTGGGCTTTTCTTTAGGCTATGGCCCATGTACGCTTTGCTCTTTAGTATTCTATTAAATTTCGTTAAGTCCTTGGATTCTTGGTTGTATCTGGCATCATGGTGTGCTTTAGTTTCTCCTAACATTTTTGGATATTGTAAGAAGTAACGTTTATACTTTAAGACTTGTTTCTAAATTTCTATCTGTGTAACATTTCATTTAAATTAAAATTATTATTTAAATGGGGTATTACATAATCTGTTTATAATAATATTTTAAGAAAATAAAATTAATAACGATAGTTTACATAAAAAAAATAGTAGGTAGTCTATAAAACATTAGATTCTTAAAATATGCAAGCGATTTATAGTATATTCTACTAGCGTCTAATTAATATTATTAGGAATGTTAAATGTGGAAAATATTCTTTTTTGTGTGTTACTATATATTATTATGTTTATATATATTTTAAGAGAAAAAAAATATTAATACTGACGATTAAATAAAAGGTAGTTGTTGATTGTACAAAAGTGTAACTGATTTGTAATATGTAGTTTTATTAATGTAATTATTTTTCGGTATTTAAATAATTACTTTTATTTTTTTAATTTTAATATATAAGTAAGATAAAAAAATATGAAATATGTATTGATATAAATTTTCTTGAATAAAGTAAGAGAATATTTTTAACGCATCAGTACATATTACAGATTAATTGAACTTATTCAATTAAAATATTTCTTATACAATAATAAGTAATTGATTAATAGTAAAACTATTTTCAACCAGACCCGATAATAATAAGTAATTGATTAATAGTAAAACTATTTCAATAAATAAGTTATTATTGGTTTGAAAAATTATTTTTTGAATAAATTTGCCAGAATTTTCATAAATAAAATTTAAATAGATTAATTTTTTACTTTTTAACCAAAATAAAATAATAATAATAAGGTAGACTTTTTTATCTAAATAGATAATTTGTTAAAATTTGTAAAAAATCTACTATGTTTTTCGGTTGATTTTAATCTTCCCAAAAACATAATAATGATACATACAAAACAAAATTGTACTACTATAAAGTATCCTATCAATAATACTTTGTTCGAAAGTCTCATTATCCTAACACAATATTTTCATAATAAAATTGTACTAAACTGACATTCCACTTTCATAATATTTTTGAAATTTGTATTTTGAAAAAGAAAATTACACCTTGACACCTTTTCCGATGACAAACTTGTATTATTTATAAAAAAATAAAATATTTTCATAAATTAAAATTAAATCATGAGAAATTAATTTATGACAACATAAATTAATAAGGTTTTTTACTACATATATTTTTAGTTAAATTATTTGTGTGGTCTTTATTTTTATTAAGAGGTGTCAAATTAGTCTTTTATTTCTTTTTGTCTTAATTTAGTTTTATTATTTTAAAATTGATTTAATTTGATTTTAATATTTCACATTAAATTCAAGCAAATCAAAAATTGACAAGTTATTTTCACTTTATCATAATTTTGTGAAAAGACCAAATCGAATAATTAAAAAAAAAACTAAATTGAGAAAAGAAAAACTAGAACACCAATATGATATTTCTTAAAAAAAAATAAAGACTAAAAGAATAATTTAGTCTATATCTTTTTACTATCATAATTCTATAATTAATGAATGTTAAAAACTGAAATAAAGTATAAATTTTTAACATTTAAAATATAAAAAATAAAAATAAAATGTGTATTAATAATAAAAAATGTATATCTATAACCATATATATATATATATATATATATATATATATATAAAAGATTTTCTCTTTTGTGTCTACGTTTCAAAAAATTTCAATTTTACTCTTTAAAAAATATATTTATTAATTTTTTTAAAATTATCTATTATTTTTACAAGTTTTTCATAAAACTGTCTATCTCTACTTCTTCTTTCTGTCTCTATTTATTAACAGTTATTTTCTCATCTTTTAATAAATATAATTTTACTTTATATATAAACTTAATAACATGCATATTTAAAAAATGCCTACACACAGACGCTATGTATCTGTGTTTACACTAGTATAAAATAATAAAAATGAAAAAATATTTTAATTATTTTTACCATTTTAAGATCAAATCTTAAAATAGTGGAATTGTTATAAAAGTTCTAATAAAATCAATTTAAGATCCATTTTTATAAGTTTTCAACATTTTTTTTATTCTTAAAATGTTTATTATTTGGCTTTAGATCTATTACTTGACCAGGTAGGATTGTCAAAAAAAGAGTTTATATTCTAAAGTTAAAAAAGAAAATGGTTAGAGATTGTAGGAGACAGAAAGAAGGTCTTACTAGATAGCCTCTGTAGTTTGATTGAATGAGTATTGCTGCTCTTTCTTCCTTTGAGTGGCGTCCATAACCGGCCAGTCTCACCACTCTTGCAGCTGCTTGAGCAGCCGCCACAGCAGCTTCAGCAGCTGCGGCAGTTGCTGCTGCAACGGCAATGGCGTGGCTTCTATCTTCTGTAAATGGAGTTGAAGTGCCACTCTCTTCATTTGTCACATTATTATCTGGAGAACTCTCTACTGGAAAATGCTCAAAAGACACCACCTCTGCCACTTCATGCTGTAATTTCTGTGTGCTATCTTTCTGAAAATGAAAACCACAAGATTTGTGACCATAAACAACTAAACTCTTGTATGCATCACACAACATCATTCAACAAAAGTACTTTTAACAAATTTTCTTCTATCTTTTTCTTTCTCCTTTTCGCCTTTTTTTCTACATGATTAAAAATCCTGCAATCTAGTCTCTTCACCATACTTCTAGCTGCATTCTCTGTACAAGTTTTTTACTAAATAATTCTGGGCACCAAAATCCCATCTGACTTAACGAGACAAAGACAAGAAATTTCTTACATCAAACATTGAATTGGTGTAATTTCATTTACATTAATTATGAACATAAATTTTCATGCAGAAATTATAGAACAAATTTCCACCGCAAATATAATTTTTTGTACATCTACGGATGTAGTCTTGCAACAAACAAAATAAAGAAATTCATCTGATGAAATGTCATTATCATCATCATCAACCCACTATTCTGCCTTGGTGTTGTTCATAAATGATATACTAAAGAAATTAAAGATCAGAAAATAATAATTTTTGAAAGAATTAATAAGTTTGCGAAAATCATCTTTCGTATTTTACACTCCAAAATAACTATCTATCTACCTACTCCATTGATAGTCCCCCCTGATTATACAGTATTTTTTACCCATTTTCTGTTCTTATAAAAAAAAATAAAACTAGAAGAAAATATCCATACACACTGTTTTCTAATTCAAAGAAAAGAAGTACACATTACAAAAGGACTGAAAGGATTTTGGTGATTTGCAACAGCCTGAGAAAAGCACATAATGAAGTATCATTGTTTTTATGTTTGTTTGGGAGGATGAATAACTTAGAAAGCACACGATGTTAAAGATGAATGATGTGATGGGTTTGGTGGTATGATAACTATGTGGTTCACATACTAACAAATGCATTTGATACATGTTGACTTCGTCGGGGACCATAAATACATATACATAATTACATGCTGTATCAGGTTGATGGTCCCGAAAGCTGAAAAATTGCCAGGCACATCCCGCCATTATTGTGGAGGAGCGCACAAAAAACACAAATTACATTACAGCAAGCAAACCAACTTTTGTTACTCAGCCTTGGATAAGGCTTTGGCCTTTAGTGCGAAAAGCTGAAATTGATTATGATCGTGCCATTCCTTGTGCTGCAGGGCATATAGATATACAGTTTTCTTTTTCTTTGTGGTTTTGGAATTGGGGAAAGTCCATGACTAGTTCAAGAACTTTTAATTAATGACATAATAAGGGATTGGAGTTGATGATTTAAGAGTATATTAAAATGACACATTGCTCACTACCCTGAAGAAGTACCGGTTTACGCTGATGCCTTCACCCTCTAATTGAAATGAAAAAATAAAGAAGGAAAGAGTAATTTTGGAATACAAAATTACAAATGCTAAGAACTCTTTTTTGTCTCGTGAATGATTTGAAATTTTTAAATGTGTAAGAACTTCTAAATCTGAAACTAGGAAAGAAGTGACATATTCTTATTTTGAAATCTGTGGTAACTGTTAACATCTTGATGAATTAGAAAAAGAAATATTTATAAATTATTCTTGTAGACATTCAATAACACTCCAAATAAAGTAAAAATAAGATTAATGGTGTTTTTAGTCCCAAAAATTTCCAAACACAAATGCTCCAAATCTTTAAGGAATAAAGTGAAAAGTTCTGATAACAGAGAACCTGCAAATCATCTACTAAAACAACAGAAGAAGAACACAAGAACAAGACGAGGAGAACGGATTACCTTCTTCTCAGGCTCTGGCAATTCTTTAGAAGATGACTTGAAAACTTTCTTCACGGACGAGAACCAGCTGCTACCTTTTCTCCCCATCTATGAACAAATCTGTTTCTCATGACCATCAATCAGCATCGGCATCATATACATTAGCATTTCATCCATGTGAAAACGTTATAATACATTCAACTATCACTACCACTCAAAAAATCCTTTCTAACGCACGTTAACTACATAAATCTAACAGTACCAAGTTCGGAGCGAGCAATGAAACTAACCTGGCGAAACAATTGCTGTTGCCGTTTTGCATCACTTCACATGTTGTGCCTGACATTTTCGAGATTCATGGTAAATAAATGTTTGGTCAATTAGGGATTGTGGTGGCAGAATTCAGAGAAAAATAATGAGGACGCTGAGAGAGAGAGATAGAGAGAGCGTGTGTGTGATTAGTAACTGTGTGCCCGCGCAACCGTCGTTGGTATTTATCAGAATCACGGATGTGTTGGACTGGGTAAGTAACATGGAACAATAGCAACTACACCACCACCATGTATTATTATTACTATTATTATTTATTTTATAACTATAACTATTAATAATCTTGTTAAATATGTTTTTTATTATTTTATTTCCAGTATCTCTTTAAAATTTTTGAACCAATCCCTTATATCCAAAAAAATAAGTGAATTTAATTTTTTAAATTAAATTTATTCAAATTTATTTAATGTTTTCTCGACTAACATTGAAATAAATGTGTCAAATAGTATAAATAAACTAAAATATTATAATTAAATGTATTTAAAACGTCAAATAAATTTAAAAAAATTAATTTAAAAGTTAAGATTCTTCTAAAGATAAGAATCTATATTGATTCAAAGTTTTTAATAAAAAAATAATTTCAATTTTCACTACAAATCTCGAAGTACCAAACACATATATAATCCTTAATAATCTATTCCATTATTCCATTAATTATACCATTAATTGAATTCTCTTTATAACTGTTTATTTGTATAAATAGTTTCGTATAAGTAATTAATAATCTATAATACCATTAATTCAATTCTCTTTGTAACTGTTTATTTATACATATTGTTTCGTATAAGTAATTATTCTTTTCGTTTTTATCCTTATGAATATAAGTAATTTTATTAATTTTACAATATATAAAAAAATCTCTTAATAAAGATAATTGCACTTTTCCTGACATTGTAATTATGTAATTCTAGTATTCTAACTTTAATCATCAGGCCCTAAGTATAACAAATGTGTGACTTTATCATCGAACATTTTACACCATTGAATTTCAATTAAAAGGAAGACTAAATTGCGTCATTATAACTTTAGTGTCTAAAATCTTATATTTGTAATATTTAAATTACTCAATTGAGATAATTAAAACATAAGGACAGAGTTGCACCGAGAGGTTTGATTAAATTTGGTACGTCCGTGATTTACGAAATTTATTATTGAGTTTGGTTTTCATCATTTTGAACATTGAAATGTTTGTATAATTATTATTTCTACTATTATATATATATATATATATATATATATATATATATATATATATATATATATATATATATATATATATATATATATATTTATATTAATTTATAATTAATTATTTTTTTATTTTTT
>Ga0214543_1002837_pt1 | contig 34092 bp, 18 predicted proteins | sample CNSS2metaG_FD_160094 | JGI IMG/M metagenome (GOLD analysis project Ga0214543, IMG submission 160094) | Root nodule microbial communities from cowpea collected in UCLA plant growth center, Los Angeles, California, USA - CNSS2 | ecosystem: Host-associated > Plants > Roots > Nodule | place: USA... | reverse complement strand
ATTAATATATTTATATAAAAATATATATATATATATATATATATATATATATATTTAACCTTTAATGTAACATTTTTTACAAAATAAAAAATAAAAAATAACTCTTATATATATTTTATTAAAAAAATTTAAAAATATTAATTCGAATTTATTTAAAAAAAAACCAAGTTCAGAATTCGGATCCATGAGGACCGAATTCTGACTTGGAATTGAAAAAAAAATAAAACGTTAACAATTGGAATTCGGCTCCCGAAGGACCGAATTCCCAACTACAATAAAAACAATGCTATGTATGTAAATTTAAGGCACAATGTGCTAGACTGGTAAATAAAGGAGCGAACAATGCTCTTTTGGAAAAAAAATCTCTCAGGAAACTCAATTCTATACTGATTTTTTTTTTGTTTTTTTAAAGAATAGATGAATTAGGATTTTTGAATTTAAAAATAAATAGATTTAAGTGTTATTTTTTATTTTTGTTTTTCCAAAAAATGGTTGAATTAGAGGTTAATTTTTAAAAAAAATAGATTTAGTCTTGTGCATTAAGTTTTTTAGGTGATATTTGGAAAAAAAAATCTAATTTTATTTTCTTTTTGAATTTGTTGAATTCAAAGTAGATATAGTATTGTGTATTAATTTATTTTAGGTGTAATTTGGAAATATAAAAGTAAATCTTTTTTTTTTAATTTGTTGAGTACTATTTTTTTGTAATAGTAATTTTGGAAAAAAAAATTATGAATTATAATAGAGGTAATAATTAATTAATGTATAATGTATTAGGTGGTGTTAGACTATTTATTTTTTCATGTTTATTGAATATTTAAAATAAAAAAGTAAGTGGAAGTAAGAATATATTTTTTATTTATATTTTTGTACTTTGATTTTTTTTTATAAGAATTTAATTGACAAAGTGTTTGTATTTGGACACAAATAAATAAAGTGAAGTTTATAGTTATATTGTGAAATAAAATAGTAGCTATTAATAAAATAATGCAAAAAGAATACAAAAATTACGTGAAAGGGTATAAGTATATTTATTAAAATACAATTATGTGAAAGAAGTAAAAAAAAAAAAAAAAATTTTTTATTTTTATAAAAAAAGAAAAAAAAAAAAAAAAACCATTGCGAATTTGTAAACATAACTAAAAATCAAGGAAATTATAAAAATAATTTAAAACTATTGCATTATCGTATTTTAAATAATTTTTTTTATTTCGTTTTGGTTTTTGTAAAATAAGTAATTATAATGTGGGCACACTAAAATGTAATAATAAAAGATGTACCATTAAATTAAATCAAAGCTAAATTTATTGAATACAATTAAAGGTACAACATAAACTTAGTGGCTAGATGTGGATCATTTAAGTTCAGGGTTGTTAGGACAATGATTTTTTGTGTATCCTTCTGTTCTACAGCATGAATATTTCCTTGATTGTCTTCCTTCCCTAATGTCTATCTCAGTCCTAATTCTACTTGATTTAGGACGACCCCTCTAACTCCTTTTTATGGCAGGATGAGGCCAGACCTATGGCCCCCGGTATGGTGGCCAATATTCTTCATACCTTAACTTGCCAAACAAATTATCGTATACTTTCATGATGACATCCAGTCTATAATGAGGACTGATGTACATGTTGAAGTCATGATGTGCATGTTTTCAAGCTGCAATAACATGAGAACAAGGTAGATGGATTTTTTAAAACTTTCCACAATCGCATCACCTTTCATCTAACCTAACTACAAATTTTCCTACTGGACGTACTTCTTTAGGATTCACCATCTCCTCCACTCTGAATTTTGTGGTAGTTTTATCAAATTCAACGACCATGTGCGTGTTTAGCTTGGAGTCTGCATCTTGTAGGAAGTTGGTCGCATATTCAGAGTACATATGACCAACATTCACCATTGTAGTTATTTACCTGCCTCTTTTCGTGAAGTAGGTGTTGCACCCTATGTACGTGGCCAATACTATAGAAAAAATTGGCAAATTTCTTATCATCTCCAGGACAAAATTTATTGCTTTAGCCATATTTCTTGTTATGTGACCCCACCTTCTTCCTTGGTCGTATGCAAGATACCACTGCTCCCTTGGAATTTGGTCAACCCATGTTGCTGCTTCTGGGTTGTCTTCCCTAATGATGTTGTAGTAGTAGTTGCAGCGTGGCTCAGTTAGTTTATACGCTACAAATATAATTTTAAAAACAAATTAGTTAATGATAATGGGGGTTAATAATTAACAGCCAAAAAATGAAAAAGACAAATTTTTACATGTAATAACTTACCTATGTTGACGAGGTCCTTTGTCATAGTTGTATTTTTGAATCTTTTTGTAAAATTTTGTGCAATGTGTCGAATACAAACACCTGCACATAGTTTCCTTCAGTCCAGCCACTACTCAGTCTGTTGAATGTTGCATGATTGAGTTGTGGTGGTCTGACATTAAGCATAAATTTTGTTGAGGCTTAACATGCCTCCTAATTTTTTTAAGGAAAAGAAACAAGCTTCAATCGTTTCACCTTCTACTATAGCAAATGCAATGGAGAAAATGTTGTTTCTCCTATCTTGTGTAATAGCTACTACAAGGGTGCCCATATACCTTCCGTATAGGAAGGTTCCGTCGACTTGCATAATAGGTTTGCAATATGGGAAGCCATCAATGCATGGTTTGAATGTCCAAAAAACTCTTTGAAAATTTTGTTGGTTTTCTAGGACCTTCTCCCCATGTGTAACTGGACTGGTTTTCAACTTGTATACAAACTCAAGCAAATAAGTTTGCATGGCTTGTATGATTGTTCCCAATCTCCATACACATCTTCAATTGCTTGTTGTTTCACCAATCATGCCTTTCTGTAGGTTGTGTTATACCCCATAGAGGTCTGGATGGAAGAAATTATTGTTGCAATTGGTATGGACGGGTCTTAATCCAACATTTATCTTACATGTTGGGAAATTATTTTTGAGCCTAGGTGCCTATGGTCTTGTGTTATGAGTTGTGTGGTATATGTGTGGATGTGCTTCGTTGTTACAATCATAGGCATGGTTTCAGATGCCCTTAATTGCACCTATTTTAAGAGTTCAACTAACTTTCCCGCTAGTTTGCCAATGGAGCGGCGATTGAGTACTAGACTATAGAAATGTCCCCAGAATGATTTAGTCGGATACTACACAAGGATAAACCACATGCAATAGAATCAGGTAACATTTTACATTTGTATAGCGTAATCTAAAAGGTAAATAACTTACTAATATTTTCAATTATTGTTGTAGTTTATTTGGGTTTCTTATGAGGTTTTGGACTCTGTTGTTGACGTTGAAGCATATCGGGACCAAGCAATATAGACGTCATGCACAACATTAATTTGTTTTGCCATTGTTGAATGGCACCAGTCGGACATGGTGAAGTTATAATTTTGGCTATCATAAGAGATCCATGAAGAACCCAACAACCTTGATCATCTACATAAATTAGACATGAGGGGGAGACAAGACGAGAACTAGGATACTAGACATGCGCAATGGATAGAGGTATGGAAGAACCAGCGTGAGCTAACATTAAATGGATTACCATTGATGGGGCCACTTCAACACACAATGGAGTACATGTCTTGGTATATTTCAAACTCAAGTTTATATTTATCGGTTCCACAAATGTTAAATGATCCTAGAATGCATCGTGCATTGACATCGACAAATGTTCCTCCAACTAAACCATATGCGACGAGGCATGACTTAATAAAACTCCACCTCTACAGCGAAGTATGGAGGGAACAAGGAATTTTGTTTCTTCATACTTAGAACTAGGCATGTCAACTATGTTTGCAACTTATGCTGAAACACTACCTTTTGCACAAGTGTGGCTACGTACAACAATCAATTTACTACGTCAACAATCCATATGCAAAAGTGTCATCATTTGCTGCACATGATGGTCATCAAGCTGCGGAGGATCAAGAACCACAACCTTCACACCAAGAACAACCTAGACTTAAAGAGCAAAGCAGGAACCCCACTAGAAACAAATGTCGACCATGGTGTGGAACTGGACACCACTACGGTGATTAAAAGGACAATAATGTAGTTTATTATTTTATTACATGTGAAATAGGTTATGTTTTGTGTTTGTAAGAGCGAACCGTTTTTAGCATAATTTTGAAGATAAGTAATGGAAAAACTTAATCATTCTAAATGCTTAATTGGTAAATCACTAACAATAATTTCTTAAGATAAATTCAGCAAGTTAAATTATCTTAAAGACCATGTTAAAACATATAAATAAAACTAAATAGAAATAAAGTTATCACACTTCTCAACTTTCATGAAGTTCACATAAAACGATATTGTTGTCGTAGAAACCATCATTGAGTACCATTAAATGACATGCTAAAGATCTTTGTCATTCCTTACAAAAAGAAGTTCATTAATGCCTTCCTTAACAAATTCAGGAGGGACATGGTACCACAAGTGGCTTAGTGGGGGCTCAAATGGTCTCATCAAATGACTTCTTATTATGATGTGCATATGTTTAAGAGTTGCCCCATTTGAAATTTTACATAAGGAGAACCTTTCATCTTCGAAATCAATAGCAACATTAAAGGAATTATATGCATTCAACTCCTCATAGAAAACCATTTTTACTTTTTATACTAGAACACTCCACAACTTTCAAACTAAGGAACCACAACCTTAAATAAAAATAAATACCTTCAATTGGGATAACGTGCCAAGGAAGATATTTAATTTCACCACTGTAAAAGTTGACGCATATTTTAAATACATGACCTCACATGCACCCTGTCATTATGACAAGACTTATGAACTTTATTGGGATGTGCCAAGGCTGATTTATTATTTGACCCCTGTAAAAGCTGACAGATACTTCAATTGGGATAACGTGCTAAGGAAGATATTTAATTTGACAACTGTAAAAGTTGACGCATATTTCAAATACATTGCCTCACATGCACCTTGTCATTATGATAAGACTTGTCAAGCTTTATTGGGATAGTGTTGCAAGCCAGATTTAATATTTGACCACTATAAAAACTGAGATATACTTTAATTGGGATAAAGTGCCAAAGAAGATATTTAATTGTACAACTGTAAAAGTTGACTGATATTTTAAATGCATGAGCTTATGCAATGTCAAAATTGACATATGCTACATTAAATGGGGTTATGTTGAGTAAACAAATAATGCCATCAACGGCACCCTGGCATTACGATAAGACTTGTCAATGCTATTGGGATAGTGTGACAATAAAGATACATTATTTGACCACTTCAAAACCTGACAGATACTTCAACGCATGGCCTTACACAGTGTAATCATTAATGGTATCACATGTATCATTAGTGTCACCTTTATTGGGATAGAGTGCCAAGCCTATTACTAACTTCAATTTTTGAAGTTAAGTCGTCTTACAATGCATGACCTGATTCACACTACATATTAATGGGATCATATGCACTTTGGCCCTATGACAAGATGTATCACCTTTAATGGGATACTTGATCATATAGACCTTATTTGAATCCATAGCAAGACCCACAACTACTTCCCTTATAAATATAGAAACTCCAAAAACAACTTAGTCTACTGTGGTATTACATAACACTATCAAAACATCAACACATCCAATTCTTTGACATGGAACACTTTGGCATCAACACCCAAGAGAACTATTCAAATTCCTTCCTTGTAGCCTTGTTTTCCAATGGCCAAATGATGCAATGCGAAGATAGTGTGAAGTTCCATTGTGAAAGTCCAAAACTCTTTCGCATACTAGAAAATTGCGCATTCAACGTTTTGATCCTGAAAGTATGCTCAACTGTAGGGATTCCAACCACCGCATTCATCAATAAGTTGTACTTTAGAAGGTCTACATTGAATGAAGAAGGAACTATTATGTATGATGCTCTTCAAATTTCAACAAATGATGACATTGCAGAAGTCATTCATTATAAGTCTCATCTACCTATTAACATAATAATTTAATCATTTGTTACGTTTACATGGTTTGCTGACGAAATACTTAGTCTTCTACAACTCCCTCATCCTCTTCCACAATCCTAAATCTTATCTCGCGTTCACTAGCAAAGTTATATTATGAAGGACCTTTTAGACGGGCAAGCATAATAGATAGCCCATATGGTTATGGGCTATACTTTAGATTAAACACTACTTTGACGATGTCAATCCCCCACAATTTCACCTTTGATGACCTTCTACAGAAAATAATACAAAGAACGCATTGTGAGACTCGTTTCATAATAACTCATATTAACTACCTTCGTCCCATGAGGATAGTCGACAAAAAACTTATCCATGACACAACATAAATCAAAATAGATAGTGATGATGCACAAATAATCAAGCGATGGAAAGAAGTTCAACGTTTGGACCCGTCCATGGCATGTCCCGACGCTTGACAATATATTGAATTGTTCATCCAAGCAACAAATTTACGTCCACCTAATAGAGATCCATTTTTGTGTTAAATTAAAAATTCATTCCATCACTACTAGTTTAGTTAATTTTATTTTTAATTATGTCAATTATGGTACTTGTAATGTCTTCCATTAAATAAATATATTTTTTGTTCAATTATAATTTATAAATTTCAATTAATAAACACATATATTACAAAAACAAATTCCAGTTAAAAAAAACTAATTAATTTCAACCAATTTTATAATCGTTTATTTATTACGATATTTACAAAAATTAAGTTTATATATTTTATTATTAGCTACTATTTTATTTCACAATATAACTATAAATTTTACATTATTTATTTATTTGTGTCCAAACACAAACACTTTACAAATTAAATTCTTATAGAGAAATCAAAGTACAAAAATATAAATGAAAAATAAATTCTTACTTTCACTTAGTCTTTTTATTTTAAATATTCAATAAACATGAAAAAATAAATAATCTAACACCATCTCATACATTATACACTAATTATTTTTACTTTTGCTACGTCTATTATAATTCATAATTTTTTTTTTCAAAATTACTATTATAAAAAAATAATACTCAACAAATTAAAAAAATAGATTTTCTTTAATATTTCCAAATTACACCTAAAATAAATTAATACACAATATTATATCTATTTTTAAGTCTACAAAATCAAAAAGAAAATAAAATTAGATTTTTTTTTTCTAAATAACACCTAAAATAACTTAATACATAAGATTAAATTTTTCTTTTAAAAATTAACCTCTAATTAAACCAGTTTTTGAAAAAAACAAAAATAAGAAAATAACACCTAATCTATTTTTTAAAAAAATTTCAAAAACCCTAATTCATCTATTTTAATAAAAAAACAAAAAAAGAAACCCAGTATAAAATTCGGTTCCCTGGGATTGAAAAAAAAAATGCTGCAGCCATCACAGGATTGGGATTCCTGTGAACCGAATTCCTAACACAAAACAAAAGATGTGCTATTTCTGTAAATTTTATCTACAGTGTGCTATATAGGTAATATTAAATGGAAATTGTACTATTTGCATAAAAAAAATCTAATTAATCGACATTTGAATTATACATTGTTTTTCATGAATTTTTAGCCGTCAATCGAATTTTATGTTAAATCGTAAGATTTATAACTTGTATAAAAAGTAAAATACACAAAACCCTTAAACAATCACTATTTTTTATAAAAATGTAAAGAATATAATAAAATTTGTATATTAATGCAAATTTATTTTCTTTTCAAAAATATTAAATAAAAAATATTTAAATAACGACTAAGTTAATATAAAAAATATAATAAAAAATTTGAGAATAAATATATACTGATTTAAATTGAAATTTTGTTATAAAATAAAAAAATTAAAAAGAAAATATTAAACAATAACTAAACAATATAAGAGCACTTAAATATTAATTTAGACAACGGCTAATTTTTTGAAAGATAATATTAATTCTTTATAACAATCAGAATAAAAAATAAAAAATAAAAAATAATAACATTGTAAAACATAAAAATATGCTAGTATGATTAATGTTGTTAGATAAAAATAAAGTATGAAAAAGTATGTTATATTTTAAAATATTACTCTGAGAAACCTCAGCGGAACTCTCTCACAAGACATCTTCCTTCCATGGTCATATTTTCACTTAATCTTCTCCAAGGTTGATTTTCTCCCTTTCCTGTTCATCTTCTCTCATCTTCTCCTTCTCACTATTCATACTCTCCCAATTTCGTTTTATTGTGTCTCTTTTGCGGTTCTATTATCTGGTTTTCATCTTCTCCACTGTTCATTTCCTCAGCTGTTTATCTTTTCTACTGAACTGAACTTTCATCTTCGTTGAGTTTCTTTTCCTATCTGTTTCTTTATGATTTTTTCAGTGTATGTTCCTTCATCACGAATCTTATGTAACGGAAACGAATCACACGATTCACATCCGACTCGGCGATTCATGTTCCGAATCAGCGTTTTGTAACCAATCACGATTCAAATTACGATTCTAACTACACTGGACTTGTTGATAGGGTTGCATCATCTTCTGATTTTAACTCTTGTTTCTGCACATCAAAATCTTAAATTTCCAATTTAGTTTAGTTCTAGCATTTTACCGAATTGGGGATTTTTAGCTCCGTTCAGTTTATGCTTCAATTAGGCATTCTTAGCACCAACTCATATTACATTGAGCTTGCATTATTAGGATACATTAGACATGATTTCATGCGTTGATTCTCCACAATTCTCATTTTTAGTTCTTAAAGAACTTTCTTGGAACAGTTGTAAAAATTGTTATTCTGCATTGTTTTCTGCATTCTTAATAAACTAGACACATTTCATTGCATCTCCACATTAGAATTGGGTAATCAATTTCTATTTCCGTTCATTGCTATTAACATTTTCATTGCATTAGCCATCCTTTGTCTTAATTAGGAATAGTTCTTGCATTTTAGAATAGTTTGTTAAAATCTTAGTATGACATGAGGTCATGAGCTTCACTCTACTTTTTTTTATCAATTTAGGTTGGTTCAAATAGCTTTGAACATCTCTGTTAGACTCCTTAATATGTAGTATGATTCTAAACAAGGTGAATATGAATAAATCTCTGTTAGACTCCCTAGAATTTGTAGTAGAAAAGTGTTGAATGTATAGTAATGATCACTCTTAATAAAGATGCAAAATTAAAACAATAAATCAAAGTTCAATAGAAGAAGTTGTTAGTTATATGACAATAAAACATGTGACACAATCAATCTGCTCTAATACTACTGCAACAGTTTGCAGATATTAATCTAGTTTTTGAAAATTCTATTTAGGAAGTAGGCAATGTTGGAATATCAAGTTTTGTCAAGATACGTAGCTGTCCCAACCTGTGGTTGATTAGCTTCATATCCTAAGTCCAGTACATAAACTGAAGTTTCAATTTTGATCAATTAATATAGGTCAGGTCTGGAGCATGTGAGTAGTAGTTAGTCCCACCATTAGAAAATATAGGTCAGCTCTGGAGCATGTCTCAGATTTCCAGATTTTGGTAGTTAATTCTCGTTAGTTTTAGTGCTACCAACTATTGTTTGGTTTGAATACCAATTGTTTATTTCTGATGCTTAATTCAAGCTCTGATTACTGTTTCATGTTTTTTCTACATTAGATTCATGCCTTTGAACTCAATTACAGGTTTAGTTCTTAGTTTCCAGATCTTACACTTGAGTTAGGTTTTCTAGTTAGGTGATTTCTGAATTTTGGGAAGTTTGGTCTGCACTTCTTCTTTTTGTTAATTCTTTGTTTAATTGATCAGTTAGTAATGTTTTACACTTGTTTGCATGTTAAATTCATGTTTCCACTCATTGGCATTACATATGAATAGAGTCGTAACAACAGGAACACATTCTGCATTTGCTGTGAAACCTGATTTACAGAACCAGTTTTTAACTACTGTCAGCTTTGCATTAAACTGTGATCTGTGAATTTAGAGTTATTTAACGTTTCTACATATTTCTCATGCATCTTTTTAGTGATTCAAATTGGTTCCATTCGTCTGCATTGCATATAAGTAAGTTTTGCATATCAGAATAAATGAACTTGGGGATGTCACGCTGAATAACACTGATTTGCTGTCAAATCTGCCAAAGTAGGTTTCTATAGTGATTTGGTGCATTTTGAGTTATTAGATAGTTCTTCATGCATATTATATGTAGCTTTAGGTATAGAAACTTGTTCCAAGTCTTAGTTCTGCATAATCCAAGTCTTCAACAACATGGATTTACATGTGTATTAATCACTCTACATGGTTGGTTGTTCCATGTACATATTGTAGTCTGGTCTTGATAGAGTGCATTCAATCAAGTTTGACATATAGTAATATATTATTAACACATAATTATACTAAATCCCGGAAAACAAATTATGCTACCAAATTCTAATATATTTTTACTGCACTATTAAAACAAAAGTTGTAGGATAATATCTTTATATATTAATAATTTAAAATTATATGTCATTGATTCGTAATCAATTAGATAATAATCATAACTATTATCTTTTTTAATGTTAAATAATAAATATTTTTCTAATAAATATCATACTATGTGATAATTTAAGCAAACATACAATAGTATTAAGCGAATAAAATATGTATATTATTTACTAGTTTTTATAAAGTACATTTCATATTACTATTATAGAAACCAGTGAAAACATATACATATTTACTTTTTTTATTATAATAAAATACTATCATATAAATTATAAATCAATAAGTAGATTAATCATCATAACAATAAAACCATAAAAACAAATCAAATAAAAAATATTATTTTTATTAATTTTCTATTTATTTTTATTCAACATTAAATAATAAAATTTTAATTAAGATTTATGAAAATTTGTGAATTGAGTTTCTCTTAAATCTTTATGGTCATAAAGTATTATTAGAAGTTTATACTTTGAACATCTTTTTATTTAATTTCTTTGTTAACCGAGTAACCTAGGTGCTGCGATTGTTATCTTATATATCACCTTATTTAGTATTGTTACATGTAATTTATACTAAATAAAATGATAAGACAAGATAATATTTATATCGTCTGACAAAATTTAAACAATAGATTCAATGTTAAAATATATAATTTTTCTAAATACTTAAATTTATTAAAAATTTGATTAAAATTTTTCAAATTTATTAAAAACTTAAAACTTAATTAAATTCATAATAATTATCTTTAGCAAAAGAAAATAATGTCAGAAAACTGCAATTTTGATATATTTTATGACTGCGTCTGCAAAACCGTATTTTTTTTTTCTAACTGGTCCTTCTTAACAGACACCTCTCTCTTTGGACTCGACTAAAAGTCGAAGCGAAGTGAAAGGCAAAGTTTTTATTCCCTTTTCCCTTCCCCGTTTATAGTTTCTGCCGAAAATGGGAAGCGAAGATAATGTGAAGCATCTTGAAGACTGCTCCGTTTCCAAGTCAGTGACCCTTCTTCTTTATCTGTGGTTTTTGTGTGACAGTTTTCTCCTTTTAATGTTTACTTTAATTCGTAACCCATCTCACCTATTAGACTGATTCTTAGAAATCTAGTATTGGTTAGATACTCGAAACCATCTTTTTGAACACCACATTAATAGGGAAATCAAATTTAGTTTTAGAAACTAGTTAGAAAATAGGAAAAGTAATGAACTTTGGGAATTAGGGATCCTAATTTGCACTCACCTTTGTTATGGGACAACTTTGTTTCCTTAAAGTGCTGAAGGAGATTATTTTGGACATTACATTGAAAAAGTGCTTTGTTTTTGAAACTTAGTTATTGAAAGGGACACTAGTGATGTTTTATGATTTGTTTACTCCTCTAGCTTTTGTGACATAAGGCAGAGTAAGTGTTTGCTTGGCATGGTTGCTCTACGGTGCTCATTTATTTTCCTAATTACAGATGTTGTTTGTTTGCTTAGTGTTTGTATTTTAACGACTTGTCAAATATTTATGCTTGGTTGCGATGCAGTAACCAATGAGTGTTTGACAATTCATGAAGATATTTGTACTCAGGAATCAAGAATATTGAGTAGACAATATGCTTCAATAAATTATGCTGTAAATAATCCAGTTGATCATTCAAAGTTCCACGAGTCACCATGTTAAGCCTCTAAAATAAATTGTTCCAAATTCTTCTGGCAAAGTACAGAAAGTTCACCAAGTTCATCCTTTTTGTTTCACCATTTTGGTACTCTTGGGGACAAATTTGATGATGTTTTAAATCTTTGATGTAAGATTCGAAGTAAAAAGTCTCTGAAAAGCTAACTTGGTGGTGACATATGCTCAAGATGAAGTTGAAGATTTACACTAAATTAGTCTACTGGATTGTCAATAAGATGGGTTTTTTTGTGTCAGCAAGTCCCTGTACGCCTAAGTTGCTTGCCACTGGACAACAGTTGTATCTTAGCTGATATCTATCTACTAAAACCAGTGAGAAAATAATTTGGTTCCAATTTAAGTATTGCAGGGAAGGTTCTTAACACATTGCAATGTCCTCGTTTGTAATTATTTGGTTTTCTTGTGACTTGTGAATTGGGGTAAGGTTGATACCCTTATAAACGGTTTATATTTTTTCTTGTGTGGAAATCTTTGGTTTCTTTGATGTTTAAGTTTGTCTAGTTCAAGTGCCATTTTACTATTTTCAAAGGTGAATTTTGTTAAACACTTACTGAACATGGAAAGTCTGCAGTGCATTGGGCACTTGGGTGTTCTCAGTTGCAGGAGCATTGCTGGCTATACCAGTTGGGATAAAGCGCAAATCTCTGGCACCCCTTGTATTTTTTGGCACCACAGGTACTATGTTGGACATTATTATGGGGATCACTGCATGCGAAAGGGAACACGCAGAGCGCCAAATGAAGTTACTTGAAGCACAAAATGCTGCTGCCGAGTCTTCTTTGGGTGAAACAGAAATTGATTCATAAGCCGCAATCTTGAAGTTTTCAGCATTGTCAAACTTGTTTGGGCATGATTGTAACAAACTAAATGCACTTTTCTGGTAGCCCCTAGTCAAATATTCTTCGACTTGATGCTTTTTGTTATCCTTTTATGGTTTTTCCTCCGGCGGTGTTTACAGAAGAAGCTGGATATGATGGATTTCTGTGTTAATTCATAAAGATTTCAGGAATGTTTGATTACAATAATGGTATTTAAAAAACGCCCTTCTTAGATTCTTTTTGGGACTTTTGAGCGGCAAGCTGTACATGAATAATTGGAGCAGTGTACTCCTTATTTTGTTTTATAAAATTCCAGTTTACCTTGATCATGAGCTATTGTCACAATTTTGTTCACGATAATGTAATATTGGATTGTTACATGCAAGATTTACCAGACTAAAATATTTGTAGTTTTCCTTTGTGTACAATTATTGAAGAATGCGTATCGACAAGTTCTGCCCGATTGTCTGTTCGCTTGTGCATGTCATGCTTTTTTCTCTAAGGTGTTTTCAAAGAATACGAGAAGCTATCTTCGATTAAGCTTTCCATTTAGTTATTTCTAAAATTTAAAATTTTGTAAGATTCCAACATAATTTAAACTCATGAAAATATGAAACTCTTTAGTTCTTATATGAAAATAATATTTGGTTCCTATCCTTAAAATTACAAAAGACTTGATCAGTTTGGTATGGATAAATTATATTATTTATGCTTATTGTAAATATGGTGCTCCAGTTTCTTAAGTCCTCTCGTCCTAATCTTTGGTTTCTTAGAAAAATATAGGTAAAATGCAAACAAAACTGTAGAGCTTTGAACTGAGACAAAGTATATTACTTTAGCTTAAGGTAAAGATTCTACTCTTGGCAAAGTCAAGCTTTATTGTCTCGATTTCTTCATTGGGTTTTAGAAGAAAATGAATAAAATACAAAGGTGTAGAACTTTAGACTTTCAAATGTCTCAATTTTCATAAAGGTAATTCCAGTATAATAGTCTTGCTAATCTTCGGATTAGTAAGATATTAGACTTTACCTGATTTAAACTTTTTTTTTTATTAGTTCACACTTCTTTCATAATAGATTTCAATTTCTTGATTTTCGTTCTGTATAACTATTTGTTTGTTGGGGAGTCTAGTTATATGAACATGAGTTTGATTTGATTTTCCATGTGTCTGTTTATTTTTCTCTCTTATATATAGTTTTCCATGTAATGATATATTTAAAGTGTTAGATAAGCTTGAGATGTCAAGGTTTACAAGAATGCCTAACATGTGAAATTTTAAATAAAAACATTTAAATTGAAAACTTTTTGGTAAAAAAATAAAAGTTATTTACAACATATAAACTAATTTTTAAAAGAGGGAATGGGAGTGTTCAAGAATTTGCTGTTTGAAAGATGCGTAAGCAAATATGCAAAGTTCATGACGGGTGAAATCATTTGGTTCCAAAACAAGGCATCTTTGCAGAAACCATTTCAAATTTTCCACTTTCGATATCTAAGCTAGGATCAATATTAATCTCAAATTTCAGAGGACTGTTCTTTCCTTGCTTCAGCAGCATTTTCAGAAGAATTAACCAGACACGGTAAAAGTTGAACTTATCAGGAAGATGCTTATCCTCCGATTCCAAGCCCTTATCCACCTCTAACGTATTGGCACTCTTAAGTCCTTCACCAGAGGGTCTTGGGTTAATAGCAGGTCTTTCACTGGCATCTTTATCCTTGCATTCATTTCTTGGACCAAGATTTTGGTTATGCATTTGTTCTTTATAAGCTGAGTATACTTTTCCAGCCTTTATGTTCCCAAACAAGATTTCTGCAGTCCTATTTTTAACGAGAACTGGCATGTAATCAGACTCGTCCCACAAGTATAGCTGCCAAAGATTGCATCAATAAGCAATGGTAAGCAAGTCTATGATTATAAGTTTATAAGAATAATCTAAAATGTCAAAATTAATATGCATAACTAGACTTATCTTTCTCGGGCTATCTGATATCTTTAACTATGAAACAAATAGTGGCACCAGACACGTTCAAGTATACTTCGAAATTTATACACTTGAAAGATGCCTCACATTTCAAGTACATGGAATTGTGATTTGTTCTTTGACAAGAAGACATCTTTCTACTTTCATATGAACTGTGATTATGAATGCATAATAAATACAGCACAAATATTAATCAAACTCTAATTGGTGACCAGATAAGATCTAGGTGACCAGAAACATATGAGCAAGATGTGTGAACATGTAATTACCATGAAGGGTCTATATATCGAGCATATTGAGTGAAGGCGGGTTGAACTTTTCCAACAGATCAGTGGAACAGCACTTTGCTCAAGTCTGAAAGAAGGGTAGAATTATCACTCATCATAATGAAAGGCACAGCACAAAGGCTTAATTGACCATATAATTTAGTACTTTGAATCCAAGGGTGAACCGCAGAGCTGGCAGCCAGTGCATATGAGATCATCGACCAAGTTAGCATCCTTAGTTCTGTAAACTCTCCTACTAATGAAAATCTTCTCGTTCTTGGTATCACCAAGAGTCCTGGAGGTATGCAGTGGAACAATTTCACCAATAGATGCACAGACTATCGCCTTGCAGGATGTTGTTAGCAGAGAGACTTCTATGAGTGAAAAGCAGTCCCTAGGTCTTTCCTCTTCAAGAACCGTCCAGTTTCTTGGCAGACGCTCTATTTGCTGCGTCTATCACATTCAGAAGATTCATCAGTATATCTTAACGTATGGAAGCGTATTTACAGTTTTTTCAAGTGAGAGAAGATAACTTGTCAATGACAACCATTTTCGTAAAGGAAATTAAAATCTAAAATATGAAATCAACGTGATATAATAATCTCAATAATTGAATTACAATGAAACCAGACAGGTATATAACATTAATGACATGTACAAACAGATGTCCCTTCTCTATATAAAAATAAAATAAAAAGATTTGTCAGTAACTTGCACAATTTAGACAACTATGCTGTCAAATGATAAATTTTAATTTTTTTTTTATCAAAAATAGAGTATGCAAAAGCATCTCCTATAACATTTGATCCCAATCAAGTTGGCAAAATTGTCATACATATAATCTGCAGTATTCCTAAATAGTGTAAACATAAATAAAAGAAATACAGAACCGTAGGAGGCTATACCAAAACCTACTCAAGAAACAAACCTATAACAAGGTTGAGAACACCTATTCCTAAAGAATCATATCTAAGTAAACCCACCACTGATTACAATTTTCTTTTACACCAAAGCATGGAAGCTTATCACCACAATGACAAATTTTTAATTGAACTATGGTGGATGGATTAAAAGTAAGACTAGTTTTCATCCACCCACTTTCCAGAGCAACTGAATGTGAAAGAAAAAAAAAACTTGGATAAGTAAAAGAAAATACATACTCCAAATGATTAATCACTCGGGATCTGTTAAAAATGTATAAGAAAAATTCAATCCCTTCATGACTCCAAATGATTAACCAATCATTTTAGAAATGGATAGTCAACTCATCTATTTAAAGTATATGATACTTTATTTTTTTCAAAAAAATTATAAATAAAGTTCAATATTTATATAGTCTCGTACACAAACACCACATGCTCTACCAAAAAACAACCAGAGTTCAAAACTCATCCCTCAAAGACCTATGCTGAAACAATGAACTTTGAACTAACCCAATGAATTGCAAAAATGTTAGATCATTGTCCATCCAATAACAAATGGTGATCTAATTCATTGTTTTTTTATTTTTATATTGGGAGGGATTGGTTGGATTTATGCATGAATGAATTGGATGATTAATAGTAGACAAATGGTACACTCGTCTTACATAGCACAATCATCCAATACTAGACATGAATTGGACAGACAAGAACACAGATTTGAATCTTGTACTCTTTTTTTTCTTTTGAATACACCTATGTGACTTAATCTTCAAAGAGTGAAACCAAAGCCGTAGGATACTAGGATGTTGTATGCTAATGATACTGTTATGGTTCCATGAGGTATTCTCACACCCTTGTGAAATTATATAATAGGGGCAACAGTTACAGGCCAAAGAGAATACTTGATTGGAGTGCAACTTGATGTTGCAAATAGTGGAACGAGACTGCTGCACCCACTTTATGACCCTCCTAAGCTTATCCTTCGTTGTTGCGCCAACACGGCAACCTGTTACCAACTCTTCAACAGCTGCATTGAACCAAATTATAAAAATCAAAACCTTTTAAAGCATAGAGTAACAGATTGTATCCGCATTCAATAATTCTGCACATCAAATAGTATCTCACATCTACATGGGAGAGTAGAGAGTTCTAGCAGGACTAGCTCAACCGAATGGTAAAAACTGTGCACACGTGATGTAAGGTAACACGTGTAATTTGCGGGCATCATTAATAATTAGCACGAGAAAAGACTTATATGTAAGCAACAGAAAACTTAGGTTCAGTTCAGTACCCTAGAATTGTTTTGCAATCAAAATTAAACTTTCACTTCTGTAGCCCATGCAATGAAAGTTGACAGTAAAGTTAGCATGGTTTTGAAACTCTAATATGAATTATAGAACAAAACTAAAAACACTTATAGCATATCCATTGGTACAACCATGGTGAAGTTGCCTGAATCACTTTTGACTAGCCCTACACCGGCACACAAGATTGAACATGAAGAATAGAAGGTGTGTTTTGCTTGCTTCGAATGTATAAAAATGTAAAAACAAATCAACAGACACAAATGTGAGAAGAATTATGAATAGTGAAGATAATAACTTAACCAAACAGATAAAATAACAGAGAAAGAAGAGAAGTACAGAACAGACCCTTGGAGAGAAGAGAATGGCGAGGGTGGACCAAGGAAATCAGAGAGGACCACTGAACGGTTCTGGCCTCAACAGCGTCGCCATATTTCGCAATCTTGAAATCTGCCACGTGTGCAACCAGCGTTAGTTAAGGGCGTCAACTCAGCAGATACAATACAAGTTTGGAAGAAACGGAATTTACTCTGTAACAAGAGGACATCGCCGGCGGCAACCATGGACGCCATGTTTTTCTGCCAAAGAGAAACTAGGAAATACGGCGTCGTATCGTCACCGACTTCAATGTCGGTTCGGGTTGTTACTCGTTTGGAGGACTTGCACTGGTGATGAGAGAGAAAGGGACGCAATTAAGTTAACAGTAAAAGAATGAGAGATCGAGTAGAGGAATGAGTAAGGGACCTGAACGGGGAAGGAACGGTGAACGAAGACGAGAAGCTGAACGAAGTCGCCGATGTGAGAAGAGGCTTTCGAGAGATCGATGAGAGGACCGAACCACCCAAATGCTGAAGCCATCTTCTATCGCGGCTATTCTTCTTCCTCTCTTCTTTTGCCGCCAAGAAACAGTTCATTTTTAAAGTAAATAAAAAGTATTATTACAAACGTAAGATGCGTGTGTATGATTTTTTAAATATGTATAATGATTTTTGAAATATGTATAATATTAAATTAAATTAATAGATGATAATATTATAATTTTGTTAAGTTAATATATAAATTAAAATTATATTTATTAAAAATAAAGTAAAATATATTAAAATAAATTAAAAAAGAAGTAATAGTTAATTTTATAAAAAATTTGTAAAAATAATAATTAATTTTTAAAAATTTAATAAATTATTATATTTAAAAGATAAAATTGATATTTTGAAATATAAAAAAAAGAATTTTCTTTAAATTATCACATTCATCACTTTTTTTAAGAAAAAAATCCTTTGGTAGTTTGATATTAAATTTAAGAGAATAAAAACAATTACCACTTTTATTTTATAAATTTATAAGAGAACGATTTCTTACAAAAAGAATCAAATTCGCTACAAATGTTTGAAAAAGAAAAATATAATGGACGTCTATAATTACATTAAAATTATCTAAAGATGATTACGATTGAAAAAATTGTCGAAATCCCCCAAATAAGAAATAAAAATGAAGAAAAACTTAATTGAATTTCCATGACTTTTGGTTTATATTGCAAATGAAACGGGAATAAGTAGGGTATAACACAAGATTATTCAATTTCAACGTTGAGCAAAGTCAGAAAGTAGCATACAAAAATGTTTGATAAACCAAATGACTAGTACAAGTGATGACCCAAAATAAAAAATTATTGGGCTGCAAATAGAAAGGGGTTGTGAGCCCCAATTAGAGAAGCAAATACGTGCAAATAGTAAGTAGATGGAATGGGCGGGCCAACAAAAACAAGCGCCAATTCCAATAAGAAGGTTCTGTTAGAAACAGGCCATGAGGCAAAATCTATAACAGAACCTCCTGCTTTTATCTACACTCTCCTACACCCAAATCTCAGTTTTAAACAAGTTCATAGTACATTCGCAAATTTAGACAATGAAATTTTCCCACCTACGTCGAACTATACACTATTCCACATTTCATCCAATAAAAATCTTCGGTTGCAAACTACCAACTCACCCAAAATAAGAGCTCATGTAGAGTCTTACTCCAATATCAAGGGGCCCATCATCACCACCAACAGCATGAAGAGCCACTGGAATTGTTGAAAGAACATGCACTGTGAGCGGAAAAACTAAGGGGGCAATTTCAGTTTCCGTTTCCGCATGACTCTGGTTAGAATTATCCGTGGTAATTTTCAGGTTATATGGACAAGAAAGCAGTGCAACTTCTTCAATCGCCCTCCACTTGTTAGACCAGCCCCTCCTAAATGTACACCTATTAGTAGTAGACATGCTGAGCACCAATGTGGATGTTGTTTCAAGCCATTCTGCATTCAAGCCTTCCACATCATCATAATATATGCGTCGCTCAATCTGAATATCAACAATGTACAAAACAATCATAACAATGCCACCAGTTACTTGTTCCATGATGAATAATGTAATGTCAGTACACAACTTATTCAATTAATACCCAACCTCTTATCATAAGTTTTCAAAACATTATCATTGCCTACAAGAAAAAACGGTTATCTTTGACAACCATCAATACCAAATAGAGATCAGATAAGCCATTTTCTTAGTCCAGTGATGTGAGGAAATTTTCTGCATTAAAAACATTTTCTTCTGAAAAGACACATTGACACCTTGACTCTAGCGCACATTACAACTGCATATGGTCAGAAGTTACTTACAGCTAGCTTTTGAATGTAAATTGACATGAATCTTGGGCCAAGTCCCATAATTCTAGCATCTGACAATAAGACCTGCACAATAGAAGTTAGACTTTAAATGCAAAGGAAAATATGAATTCGAGACCTAAACTTGAAACATAAGAAGAAGCAAAAGCTTTCCCGAAAACAAAAGGCTATGAGAAAGTTGCATGATGACAGTCTCATTCACAACAACTCTAAGAGAATGATTTAGAATAATTATACCTCCTTTTTCTTCAGGATAAACCACATGTAAAGTTTATCACAGGCATCCTTAACATTTCTACTAGCTAGCTTTCTCTCATTGCAATGAGCAGCAATACTTGCAAGCATTTCACCACCTGGAACACTATACTTCACAGCTGCAGCTGATAGCGCTTCCCTACCCTTGATGGATTCTGCAGCACTTTTATCAAAATTGATACCAGTGAAACATCTTTTCTCCATATCCATTTCCTTATGAACATGCAAAGCCTTTTGATGCTTCATATACAAATCCTCAGCCTCTATGGTAGCAAGTAATGTCCTGTGAACAATAATATCTGGATACCGACGCAGAGGTGATGTGAAATGAGTGTAAAATGGGACAGCCAAAGCATAATGACCCCATTCATTTGCACTATCCTTTAAATCTCCACTACAGAAGTAAGAAGCCAACTGCATGGGCTTAGTAGCATAAGAAATAAGTATATAGTAAAGCACAGGATCACCCTTGAGCTTTTCCCTGATCTGCTCTAATGACCAGTGGAATTGACCAGAGGAAGTCGTGTTCAATTCTAAACCATGCTTCTGACAAAATGCCATAAACTCTCTCATCTTTCGCATATTAGGTTCAGGATGCCTCCGTAACAATGCAGCATCAGGATAAGCTCGACATATGACTTCAGCAGCAACTGTATTGGCCAAAAGCATATATTCCTCTACAAGAAAATTTGATTCTTTTCTTTCGGAAAGCTTACTATCATAAGGAACTCCATTCTCATCAAACAAGATAACAACCTTGGGGTTTTCCAGCCGTAGAGCCCCATCAGTAAACCTCTTGCGTTTCAAGACATTCGAAATTTCATACAGACTCTTCAAGGACATAATAACATCAGGCCATTCAAAATGACCATACACTTTGGGATAGCCATCTTCAGTATTCTTTAAACCTTCAAAATCAAAACCCCTGTCAATGATATCCTGGGCATGGTCATATGAAAGCTTACAACATGAGTGTATAACAGCACGACCAATCCAACGATCTACAACATCCCCCTCACCATTCACATCCAGGAGCATAGAAAGAGCGAGTCGATCCACTCCAGGACTAAGTGACCCAATATTCTCTGATAATAATGGAGGCAACATAGGTAACTTCCTTTGCAACATATATACACTTGTTGACCTAGACTGAGCCTCACTATCTAAGGCTGTGTCAGGTAAAACAAAATATGATACATCGGCAATGTGGACACCTACTCTAAAATTCCCATTAGGTAACTTCTCAATTGACAGAGCATCATCCAGATCAGTGGCAGTTGAAGGATCAATAGTAAATAAGCACAAATTTCTGAGATCTTTTCTACATTGAATTTCCTTCGGAGGTACCTCCCAAGGAACACACGGCAGACAGGACAGAGCTTCTGGAGGAAATTCAGAAAAACAGATTGCATTCTGAAACAAAATTGCATCTAAATGGGTCTGAATTTCGCCACCTCTTCCAAAAACGTGCAAGATGTGGGCCTCGGGAAAAGGATTTTCTTCAATCCAATCATCAATTTGTGCAGCTACCAGATCCATTTCAATTGTCATGTCACCACTTTTCAACCTTTTCATAATGCACTCAGGTAACTTTCTAACAAGAAGCATCATATTAGGAAACTTTGGATCAGTTGGTATTAGCTGGATGTAATCATTATCAGAAACCAAGTTCCTATTCTTCTTGACGTCCCTTTTGGTTATTTCCTTATAAGAAGCCCATTGTTTCACATTAAGATGACCAACAATACCCTCCCGACGAGGAGATCTCTCGATAATAGAGACCACCCTGCCAGTTGGTCTTTTTGAAGGGACAGAATTAACCAACATACACATATTTTCCACGGCATTAACTACTTCAATGTGTCCACTACAAGAATTGCTCTTTAAGGAATCAGGAGTAGCATGGTGATGTCCATTAATGCTGCCATGGTTGGCTCCTCCAAGTAGATCTAAATGATTAGTAGAACCCTGGGGGGTATTATCATCGCAGACAATTCCTTTTCCAGTCAAAGAATCATTTTTATATGAGATGGATTGTTGATCAGCATCCTCGTTTTGACCAGGATAGCTTCCGCAAAGGCCAGACCAATGATCAGCATCTACCTTATGTTTCCCTTTACCATCCACATCATTATCTTCTGTAGAAAGGTTGCAACCTTCCAGTGTTGAAGTGTTGTTACAAGGCCCATTTGGTCCTTTCATTTTTGTCCACAACGGCAAGGGATCAATCTTAACTGCAACAATATCACCTTCCACCTACACAAAACTATCGTTAGATATACATACAGTAATACAAGGCACAAAGAGCAATTTCAGTTATAATATCAACTATGAAAGAAACAATGTGTTAGGTTACCAGATAGAGGAAACCAGGAAAACCAATGCAAACACCCAAACTCACTGAATAGATCCTGTATTATTGATTATAGGAAACAAGTACAGCATGAATGCATCCAAGGGACAATGTTCCCTTCACACAGGATGTCAATGATCCTGTCATCAATTCTCCAAGCATCCATAAAAATGCCCCACATATAAGGACCCCCCAACTATATATAGGAAGTCTCACTCAACCTAACAACCCGACCATAACTACTTTTTAATGTTTCCTCCTAACATACACATTACATATCCTATCACAATGCATCTAAATCTAAAATCCATGCAATTAGAAATAAAAATTGCATTTTCCAACTAATGGAGAGAATTACTTCAATCACACATGCCCAAAAATTGTAGTAGCTAAACATCTTAAAAAAATACTTCAGATCCGCTATCCACCCCATAAACCAGCAGACACAAGCAACAAAAGCCTTATTTGATTAGGTGAGGTCAACTACATGGAACAAGAGAGATCAACAGATATAGTCTAGGGAGATAATCACATCAATCCATGCAAAAAGTTAACATGAAAATCAGATAATCTTAATGAAGATATAAAATGTATAAGCAAAATGACCCAGCTAAAAGCAGTATAATAATTCACAGTGATTTGTATATGATCATTAGAAAACAAAAAATAGGCAGCTTTTTCCATTACAAACATTGGAAATATATTACATTCATACTTACAGCTCTATTCTGGGCAGGAATCCCACTAATGAGGACATCAGTTGGCATTCCGTCAATTTTGCAGTAGGCCTATAAGTCCATCGAAAATTTTAAACATCAATTACCTCCACCCCCAATCTCATAACCAAGAAACTAAAATGTAGCAACAAAACACTGTAAGATATAAGTTAGAGAACAACCTCAACTCGATTGTGAGCATTGACATGAAAGAGAGCTTTAAAAACATCGCCCTTCTGCAAGCCAAAAGAAGGTAACCAAATTTTATTTCATAACAACGGTAGCCACATTAAATTGTGTGCACACATGCAAGTAAAATAATACCACATTACCAACCTCTAATGCCTTCTCAACAGCCTCTAAAGACAAGTGTGGACTAAAAATACATTTTTGGCCACAATTCCGAATTGGACCACAAGGAACTGTGTCCTTGTTTTTATTAATTCCCGATGACCCTCTGCAACCAGCGGGCTCAGAAAATGATTTAGAATCAATTCCTCCACCATACACGGGCACAATTCGCAAATCAACAGATTCCACTTGCGCATTGATATGCATGGGGGGCATTGATGTAAAAGCGATATTTGATGCATTGGATAATCCTTGCTCATTAGAAGAACCCACATTGATCTGCTTCAATGAACCCTCCAAGGAAGTGGATGCATGAGTAGGTTTTTCAATTTTCCCTGAATCTGGCAACATTCCCTGGGCCTCACTCACTTCAGATACTATCAAATAACAGAAAAAAAAACACCAAGAATCACACAAGAGAAAAACTGAACACTTCATTTTTTTCGCATTTACTACACTCAAAAAAGCCGCCTCAAACCATTTCACCTCAATTATAAATCTAAAACCTTCAAGCATAAAAAAAATAAAAATAAACAGTTGATCACAGTCGCAGGTAAACCAAACCACCACGATACATTTTAACATTGATTAAAAGAATCAAAGACCGTCCCAACAAAGGAAAAAGTAACAAAGACAAGACCAGTAAAACGTCGGAACCATTGTTAAAGAACAGCGGTTGGTTTTACAATCAGGAACATATCAATCGGCACACGCTTTCTTCTTCGCTTTGACTTGTCATAAACAGAACAAGCACACAAGAGCAACTTCGACACACACACAGAACCAAGTCCTCATAATTCACAATATCCACAATCAATCCAGTAAAAAAGATTGAATTTTGTCTTCCGGGCAAGAAAGAAAAATCCCCAACACCCAACAATAATTAAAAAAAGTGAATGAAATTACAGTACTTGTAGATGAGGAAGTATTTTGCTTGGATCGACGATTGGATCGGCGCTTCTTCCTCTTCTCCTTTTCGCCGTCGTCGGACCTCTCTACCAAGGATCCTTCGGCCATGGCCCTCATCTCTCGAAATTAAAAAAAAAAAAAAAAGGGAAAAAAAAATCCTTTCTTGAAATAAAATGAAAGGAAGGGAAATTCAGGGAACCGAAACGAATGAGGATTGAATATAGAAGAGAGAAAAAGAAGAGGAAAACTAAGCTAGAAGAAGGAGATCTTCCGTATTTTGGAAAAAAATATAAATGGGAAGAACCCGAGAGAGAAAGAGAAAGAGGTGGAGTGAGAGATAGGGTTTTAAGATTTACCTAAGAAAATGAAGATTGTTTATTGGTTAGAGAAAGAAGGAAGAATGAAGAAGAGTAGAAGAGAAGGAGAAGGAGAAAGAGGTGGGTATGGTATGATGAGGTTGAAAACGACGTTATGATTGGTCGGCGGGGACAATGGGCGCCGACTCTCCTTTTCTTTCTCTCTCACTTTTTTCTTCCCAATTCCTCTTTCTCTCTCTCCACTTCTTCTTTGTTTTTTCTTCTCTCTCTTCTCTTACCTGCTTCCTACTCCACTTCAATATCACCCTCTTGTCTTTTTTTTTTTTTTCCTTTTTGTAAAAAATCTTCTCTTTTTCTTCACCCAATAATCCTGCGGTGGGCAATGGAAACGTTTTAATTAATGCAGGAATGTAATACAGAGACAGCTTCGATTCATGGATTATTATGGGTTGGTTTTTTAATTAATGAAGGAATTCTAATAGACACGCGCAGATGCCAGAAAACCTATTCCCCAAAAATTATTTCATTTAATTATACTAAAATTATTTAATTTGATTATATTAATATGTGTTACCATCATTTGTATTTGTTTCTCAATTCAGAATAATGAATTTGAGTGAGTTTAAAAAGAAAGAAGCGAAAGTTTTTAGTTTAAGGACAAATTTGTAAGAAATGAGGACATTTTGAAAGAAAAAATTATGCAAAGATGTTAATGATGGGATATGTTTGATGAACTATGTTAAAATTAAGAGATTATTATTTTATCATTGTAAGTTAAAATAAAATGATAAAATTATATTGAAATAAATTAGGATCAGTAAAAATTAAGTTCAAATAAATTATATGAGAGATTAATATTATTATTATGACATGTAAGTTATTATTTAAAATGAAAAAATTAAAATTGATAAAATTATATTAAGCATAGAGCTTAAAATGTATGGTCTAGATAGAAAAAACAAAATGGCATAGAGTTATTTTTGTAATTAAGCATAAATTTAGCCTAAGTTGTATCATTACTTTCATGTGAATAGACGTAGCTAACACTTCGTTAAGTTTATCAATTTTTATAATTTTTTAAGTGATATTCATTTATTTATTTTTACTGTTAATAATAATGTTAATGAGAAGAATAGCTCATGTGAACTGGATATTCAATTGAACAACCAATTAGAGAAGATGTGAACTGGATATTCAATTGAATATTTTGAGAGAATACCTGAATCATTGTTATAATATTTTGAGAAGATGGGAGAATATTTTGAGAGTTAAAAATGTTATAATAACATTGTTTTGGATAATATGTGAATCATAACTCAGCTTATATTTCTCTTCGTTGAAAATAAACCCCAAAATAAATATCAAAATTATTTATTATAAATAAAGAAATTTTAAATAATTAAAAATAAATAAATTTATATCATTAGAAATATGAAATGACTTATAAAATTGACTATATATGATTTTTAGGTGTTTTATAATAAGGACTTAACAAAAGTAGTTATTTCTTACAATGTCTTTCAAGGGTTTTTTACATTCTTGATGCAATTTAGATATGAAATTCCAAAAATTTCACATTTAAAAAAAAAAACAAATTCATGCAGGGAAAACCGTAGCAATATGGTACGATTTCATTGTAAAGAAGTCGTCCCAAAATGATTAGACTTCAATTAGAATTAGTTGAAATCGTGCCAAAATGGCAAGACTTTGGTACAAAAAGTGAAGTCGCCCCATCTTGATACGACTTCAATTAAGTTAATGATATGTTTAAGCAAAGTCGTACCATGTTGGCACGACTTCATTATTGGAATCGCTAGGCGGTTTGCACTAGGATTTCGCTTGGCGGCGCTTAGGCAACGCCAGACAATAGTGTAGGGGCAGTGTGTCTTTCTTAATTGCGTTTTGATGTGGACTTGGATCAGGAGATGTTTGATAGTGTCATGAGCGGGTAGGTTCATGATTGGTGATGAACACGTGATTAATATGAGCGGGGAGGTTCATATTAATGATGCTCTCGTGTGAGGATACAAGCGAGAAGGTTCGTAGGTTTTGTGTTCACATTTGAGGGCTACTGCGAGTGGGGAGATCCGTAGAGTTGGACTACGGGTGGGGAGGTCCATAGAGTTGGACTACGAGCGGAAAGGTTCATATGGGCAGGACCACAAGCGGGCAGGTTTGTGGAAGCATGTTATATCCTGGGTCCATGGTTGGTATAAAGTGTCTGGGTTAGTAGTTTCATTTGTATAATGAAACGATAATCAGAGAACCTTGGGGCAATAGGGAGTTCAGTTTTAAGCATTGTATTGAATAATATAGCTCGGGTGAATCTCTTTATTATTAATTTATATGCTTATATTGTTATGATCTCACCCTTTTTGTTTATGTTTGGCAATGATCGTGTGACTTGTCACACGTGAGCAAATGATGTTCTAGGTGATGTTGGAGACTCGTAGAGACGGAGAGAGGACTACTATGGGGATTTTGTTATGTTTATCTATTATTGTCGTATTTATTTCAGTTGATTTTGGAACTTGTATAACTATTATGGTTTTCGTGGATTTGAATTTAAGCGCATTGGTTAAATTTTAAATTTTCCCGCGTTTGTGAAAGAGTATTTTATGACGAATGAGTTTCATTTATAAATTATTTATTTTATTAAGTAATTTCCAACAAGGACGTTGCAATACCCCCTAGCATGGCGAAGCACTTTCATGAAGAGATAGAGTCATCTTTGCAAGATGAAGCAAAGCTCTTTTCCTTTAGGCCACAATGGAGTATCTTTAGTAGATCAGGAATATTTAGCTCTTGTATTAAGGGCCAAGTAGTGTAGGTTTCTTTTAGGCCTTGTATTAAGGGCTAAATAGTGTAGGGTTTTAAAAACAATCTTGCTTAAGTAGGGAGCATCATATGGGCTTACTTAAGCAACTATTTGATGTTTAATTATGTTAATCAAGCTAGCTTAGGAAGGGCATCCCACTTGTGTCACATGGCAAGCTCTTTAATGGAGAGTTCTCTTACATAGGTAGTGGCCATGTGTCATTATCCTATTGGAGAGACTTTTCATAAAGTAGTTTTCCACATGGCAACACCTGAGTGGTTTGTTTTGTGAGTGAGGATTGCCATATGTCAAACTCTCCTTCACCAAGATAGCATTTTTAGGGTTTTGGTGCATGTTAGCATTCTAGGGTTTTAAACCTTTTTGGAGACACCTTACTCTATAAATAAAGGTGTTTTCCCGATGTATTTCTCACTTTGAGAATGATAATGTTATGCTACCCAAATTATTTTTGACTCATACTTCTTCTCTTAGTCACTATTAGAGCATCCCAAGAGGCCCCTCTAGCACTCTTTTCTCTAGAGTTGGCCTAACCTTTCCTATATCACCATAAGCCATCCCACCATTAAATCACCAAAATCGAGAGTCATTTTCTCTCAATACCAAGTCTCCACGCATCCACCATCCACCATAGTCACCATTTCAAGCTTTGGCCCAACCTAGCTTGAGGAGGAGGCTATCATTTGAGATTGAGCTCAGGCTTGATTTTGAATTTTGCTGTCTTTAACTTTCACAAATTGTCTTGTTAAGGAAACTTTGTGCAACTTGATTTTGCATTTAAAACATTATAGCAACAATATCTTTCATTTAATCAAATAACTCATTCATCATATATTTCTCAGTATTAATTTCATTTGAACGTTTGATTAAAAAGCGTTCTTCTTCCAAAATGATAGTATTCATTGTAATTCATATCATTGAATCTCTATTTCAAATACTTGTATCAATATGTTAATTTGCATGAAAAATAAAAGATAAAAAACCTATTTCATATTATCAAGACATATTTTAAAAGTTTCACTATCAAAGGTCATTTGACACTCAGGTTGTCTAATGACTTAAACTGCTTTGGTTATCTAATACCTTGGTCATTTTTCACCTTAGTCTTCTAACACAAGGACTTAGGTTGTCTAAACACTTAGTGTAACATCCTAGTCGGATATTACTAATTTAAATAAAACAAATAATATAGAAAAACAAAACTACATTTATTATAATGTCTTTCCCTAAATGCGGGAAAATTCAAAACATTTATTATTGTGCCACAAATCAAAATCCATAAGTTCCAAATAACTATTACAAGCTCATGGTCTAGTAAAATAAATGTTTACAAAAACATTAAAATCTATAAAACACAACCTCCATACTAGTCCCACTCCGGCTCTATGCCTCACTAACTCCATCCTGCAACATCATCTGCTCTCGTGTAACGAGTTACACGATCATCGCCAAACACAAACATATAGGGTGAGCTAACAACATGAAATATATATACATATATATATATATATATATATATATATATATATATATATATATATATATATATATATATCATCACAAATAAAGTATACACACACGCACACACATTCATAAGAGAAACTCTATCCTCCGAGTTCAGAAAACATGGCCACCACCATGTCTATCCACGTTCTACATCCTCGAATGATGACCTTAAGATGTCTTTTTGCTACCACAAGCCACAACTCGTGGTTCCCCCATCTACAAGCCACAACTCATAGAAACATGTGCAAGGCTGTCTTGTTACGAACCACCATGTGTAATGATATGTGGAGTTTTGAATACGAAACGTAATTTGTACTCTCAACACAAGATTAGTAACACCACTGGCCACAACCCGTGATTGCCCAATCAAGTGGAGACCCTTCATACGAGCCACAACTCGTATACTCACATTGGTTAGCAATGTCACCAGGCCACAACTTTAGGAATGTTTAAGCAAACTCCATACTTAAGACATCATCCAAAGCCTTGTAGGCCATGCACCCATCCAAAGCAAACAACGTCATCCATTGCGTTATCGCCTAACGCTTTCTAACTGATGTCAGGCGAGATTAAGTTGCAGACTGCCTGGCGAAAGCCTATCGCTGCCAGGTGTCAAGCTCTCCAAAGGTCTTGGACCTCAAGTATCACCTGGCGGGACCACCCTCACTGTTAGGCGCCACGCATTCTAGTGCCACTGCCCACAAAGTTTTCGTCTGGCAGAATTGTCCTCATCGTTAGGCGCTAAGCGCTTCAAGACCCCTCTGTTTTTGTAGCTCTCACCTGGCGGTTCAAACCTTACCGCTAGGCGCTACACCAGTACAACGAGTTTACTAGTTTAGGCACTACATAGCAAAATTTTACTCCCAATCCATGCATCAATCACACAATATCATTACCAGTTTCATACATCCCATTTAACGATCCTGAAACCCACAATTTTGATGCCCTATTGACATACCCATTTCCATATATATGTTCTCTCTCTTGACTATGCCAAATCTTTGCAATAACTAAGAACAAACCATACTCCTCAACCAATTATTGAAGCCATCCATACTTAACTGAACCCCATCATTATACCAAACATCATTGTAAAAGCCAATCAATCTAATGCCACGTATCACCTACACCATTTGCATCTCCACAAATTCAAACACTTATAAATAGGACTTAATTAACTACTATTCCCGCTCTAAGAAAAAGAAGAACCACTTTATGATTAATACTTAGACCCATTACTACAACGAATGATGTCTCATGCCACCCCATACTACTATCATCCATCCTGCACTAGCTTCCCTCACTTATTTTCACCTTCTACTTTTAATTACACCACTTTGCCAATCACTTTGATGATATAGGGTATACAAGTTATCAAGGCTCCATTCACGCCTATTTCCCACATTTAATTCCACTTGAAGCCCCAAAGGAACCCCTTAACTCGAACCTCACAGAATCAACTCCAAAGTTGTTGTCACCACTATACCAAACATCACTTTTCTAGAAAATTCCATATTGGTACTACACCTGCGCGAACCCTAACTCCCTAAAATTCATTCTATTTGCCCAATCTCCCCTTTCCACCATTCTTTAACATGTGTGACTCCACATATCATTGATTAATAGTCAATTGCCCAGAAAATCACCACCAAATTCCAATCCAAATCATACTATCCAGAATTTCCCAAATCAACACAAATCCTTATACTAAGGAAATCACTAATCCATCCAATCACCATAATCAAGGGTTCACATCATACAATATATATATATATATATATATATATATCACACAATTGTCCATGATCCAAAGACCCCATGATAACCCACAAACATATCATATAGAGCACACCAACATGCATCGCTTGGCGACAGTTCATCACCGCCAAGCGGTTCAAAGCAGAAACCCAGAAACTAGGTTTGTTTAACATGAGTCATCTGATGGCTTTGAAGGCCCGCTAGGCGATTTCTGGAAAATTTCCAAAAATCCAGAAATTCGAGCCTTTGTAGTAGGAAAGCATATACAATTCATATCATACATCACACAATTAATTATTTAATTTTCTTGGGTCTTACACTTAGGTCGTCTAATGCATTTACCTTATGATTTCTACTATGAAAATCGTCTAACACATTGACCAGTCTAACACTTAAAGTTGGCCTTTTCATTAACTAGACTTGTCGATTTTTCTTGATACACGTATTATATGAGTATAAATCAATTAGGCACATGCATGCAATATGATAAAGGACTATCTCTTGATCTAATACAACAGTGAAGGAATCTTTAGGTGACACGAAGCTGAGGACAACTTTGATGTAAGAAGAAGGATATGATAGAGAATTATCTCTAGAATATATACAAGAAGAACTTGAGGAGTAGCTTTTAACATTAAAAGGACATGAATGAATGAATATCCTATTATAGAATAATTTATATAATTAAATTTAATTATGTAAATGATCCAACTTATCTTTTTTTTTATCTTTTAATATTTTTGTTATCTTTTGATATTTTTGGATATCTTTTGATAGTTTTTCCATTTTTATCTTTTATCTTTTAAGACTTATAAATACCAAGGTCTACAACAATTGTAATAAGTTTTCAATCACTAATAAATTTATTTCATTAAAGAGAGGATTCTCTAGGTTCTTGGTTTAGGCTTCAAGGTTCTTATCAAAGATTGAGATCTTTGTAGCGAATCTTCCTTAACTTATCAAAGGCGTCAATATTATTTAGTTCTTATCAAAGGCATGGGTCTTTGTGGCGAACCTTCCATAGACTTATCAATCTCGTTTGTGGCGTTTGTCCTTTTTGTTTATTGGGTCCTTATGAAAGAAGGATCTCTTTGTGGAGAATGATCTTCCTTAGCTTATCAATATGTTAGATTGTGACGAATTCTATCTTTGTCTTTTTTTGCGTTCTTTATTCTTATTCTAATTATTTCTTTACTAAAGAATCCAAATTCAAAAAAATTGCCATATTTCCGGTAAGGATCATATCACAATACTACACATAATATATTTTGATCTTTGAACAATATTGATCAATTTCTTGTTCTCGCTATTTCCATTAGATGCTATCTCTTAGTTGTCTAATTATATTTTCACTTTTGAATACAAACTTACACGTTTGGTATAATATTTTGTTATCATCAAAACCTTATTGATTATTGGGGCTGATATACTTTAAAATCTTGAAATGAGTTATGCCATTATTTGTCATATTGATGATTGAATTTTGTTTATGATGTGATCATTACTTCAACTATTATTACTTGAATATTTGCTAACCTAAATTTGGTTTTGGTTCTTAATGGAACACATTTTAAGGATTGGAAATAGAACATGGAAATTGTTCGTGGTAACATTGATCTTGATCTTGCTTTAAGGATCCAGAAACCCACTTCTTTTACACACTTTAGTACCTTTAATGAGATGAGAGATTACGAGAAATATGATCGCTCAAATTGCATGAGTCAAATTATCATTAAGCATGTCATTCTTGAGGTCTTTAAGGATATTGTCTTTGAGGAGATAACAAGAGCCAAATATTTCCTTACTGAAATTGAAAAGTGTTTTACAAAAAAAAAAGTGATAATGTAGAAACAAGTGCTCTCTTTCAGAGCTTGATTACTATGAAGTATCAAGGCAAAGGAAATATGAGGGAATACATTATAGGAATGTCAAATATTGCTTCAAAACATAAGGCACTAAAGCTCGAGATGTTTAAAGACTTGCTCACACATTTAGTATTGAATTTTATTCTTTCATAATTTGGTCCATTTAAGATCCTTTATAATTGTCAAAAGGAGAAATGTTCTCTTAATAGGCTCATTTCATATTCTGTGTAAGAAGAGGAAAGGTTGAAGTAACAAAATACAAAAAAAATGTTCCTTTTTGTAACTGCCTCTAAAGTATAAGGAAAGAGAAAGAAAATTGAGGATCCTAAGAATGAAGTTGCTAAGGGTCTAACAGAAAAGAAATAAAAATCAGGACAATTTATTGTTCCTATTTTTTAAAAGAGAATTTATGTTGTTTTTGATGATGTCCATGAGAAAAATGATAACATAGAATTGCTGAAATTCAAACAAGACATATGTGTGTGTGATGGTTAAATTTGTTGTTTTGTTGTCTTGCTAGTTGATTAGAATACTAATCTAGTCAACTAGATTAATTCTGGAACATGAACTTGAGCACTGTCATGATCTAGTCACTACAAAAAATCGTGTATATAACAACGTTTTTAATATGGCGTTTCTTTGAAAATGTCGTTTTTTGCAGTATAATACAACATTTTTAAAACTGTCATATTTTACATGTAAAATATGGCGTTTTTAACTATCCTATTATCAAATGTCATACTACTATTGAAAATTATGTCATTTAAAATTGTCAGTTTTCAATAAATATTTTTTTTACTCTAAAATTTTTTCCCGATTTTTAATCTGTTAGACCCTTTTTTTCTTAAATGAATTCCCTCCATTCCCAAAAACAATATTTTCATTTTCAAAGTCGTTCGCATTGTTAGCCATCACCGTTCACAGACACTCCCTACCAACTATTCGCAGTTGTTCGAATCCTCTTCCGCAAGCGCCTGTTGTTGTTCACAGTCGACCCAATACTTTCGCTCTTGTTCGATTTTCTTCATTTCTTCAACTTCATTGGTTTATTCAAGGTAATGTATTGTATTAGGGTTTTAGAGTTTTCGTTCTTGTTTGATTTTCTTCATTTCTTCAATTTCATTGGTTCATTCAAGGTAATGTA
>Ga0214543_1002836_pt1 | contig 34094 bp, 61 predicted proteins | sample CNSS2metaG_FD_160094 | JGI IMG/M metagenome (GOLD analysis project Ga0214543, IMG submission 160094) | Root nodule microbial communities from cowpea collected in UCLA plant growth center, Los Angeles, California, USA - CNSS2 | ecosystem: Host-associated > Plants > Roots > Nodule | place: USA... | reverse complement strand
GCGCTGATCGTCATTCAGCATCGCGTGTTCCTGTTGTTTCCGTGAAAGCCATCCGGGCGTTGTTCGGACAATCCTTGTGGGCTTTTGATACGACCAAGCCATCAGTCAGCCCCTCTACTTTGGGAAAGATGAGTGCGGCCGCGCAGCGAATCGCCGCCATAGATCCAGTCGGAATACCTGGGCTCAAGGCCGGCTGCTTTGATTGCCCGGCCGATTGCTTCCGCCATGTGCGGCGGGTTGCTGTCGCCTAGCGCTTCGATCCGCTCTCTACGTGCTCGGCTAAAGGCATCATTGTGTTCGCCGGCAGACCGAGCATCCACTGGTATAGCTGCGAGCTGATCCGCGTCCCAATCACCTCTGGCATCTGCTGCCCTCTTGGTTTCCTCAATCGCTCGTGGGAGCGACTGCCTGGCGATCTCCAGTCGCGGCAGGCTGGTGCAGGCAACCAGGAACACTCGCCTGCGAATATACGGCGCGCCAACGTCGTTAGCGCCAAACTCAAACTTGGCGACGTGGCGGCCAGCTCCGGAAAGACTTTTAGCGACTTCGGCTTCCCACGCCGCATTTCCCGGGGGCTGCTCCACAACAAACCATTCTGCGCTGGCACAGAGCCCCACGTGAAGCATGTAGGGCCATAGGCTCTCGCCGGAACGATAGCCGTGAATGGCGGCAGCGACGCTGGTGCGCTGGCAAGGCGGCCCGCCGATAACGATGTCGGCTTGAGGGGTCGTGTATCCCATGGCTCGCACGTCGTCATAGATCAGGGCCTCCGGAAACTGGTGGTGAAGCTCGGCGCGGCGAGTTTCGTTGACTTCGCAGAACGCGACGGTCTCGATCCCCGCGCGATGGAAACCGATCGCGTGGCAGCCGACGCAGGAAAAGAGGTCAAGCGCTCTCATGAGCCCACCTCGCCAGGCGTCCGCACATGTGGGAGGGGCGAACGGCTGTGCTGCTGAAAATAGCGATCAGTGAACTCCTCCGCCCATGCCGCCAATTCGTCAGTAGACTCTTTGACGGCCGGGCGGCCAGCGCCGCAGAGGTCGGCGATGACGGCGATGGCTCGTTGTAGGTCTTTTTCGACATCCATCTGCTGTTGCATCGCGTCCTCCCAATCAGCTCTTTCTTGCTCTGGCGTAATCGGTTCGCGCCCTAAACCATCGCTAGGATCGTGCGCCTTCCAGCTATCGTAGCCCGGCATCAGATCACCCTCGCAGAGCCTTCGCGCTGCGCCTGGAGAACGTCCTCGCGGGAAAGGGATGCCTTCTTGTGGGTGGCGACATCCACCACCTGATAGAGATACCGGCCGCGAAGCTTGAGAGCGCCGTAGACCTCATAGGTCTTGTCCTGGGTAACGATGCGGTGGCCGGTGCGGATGGTGGCGACGATCTGCATTTGCTCTCTCCCTTGACGATGGATAAATCATATGAGATATTTCTGGCGTGGTCAATACCTCATATGAGAAAAAAATCGATGGGACGCAAAAAAAGATGGTCGGAAGACATGCAGGCGAGATTCCCGGAGGGGACATTCGAGCGGATCGATGCCGTTCGCACCGAAGGTGAGGACCGGACGGATTTCATTCGTGAGGCCGTTGAGCGGGAGTTGAAGCGTCGGGAGCGGGCAAAGTAGTCCGGTCCAGTGCCGCGCGAGCCTGCCACCATCTCCAAGCGCGATCTTTGTGCGACTCTTTTTCGAGTATCCAGGGTCGCGCGTTCCACGCCTTCTCGAATTCCTCGCGCTCGTTCATTGAGCAGCCTCTCGCACATGCGGAGCATCTGATGTTAGGGCGTCTAGATATGCTTTGCGTGGCGCATGCGGGTCCCATGAGGTCTTGAGACCAATACGTCGCGCCCTAGCTGCGACGGAGCCGGAGCCCTTCCCAAGTAGCCGCCCTGCCTCCGTGAAGTTGAGACCGCCTCCTACTGCCTGGCGAAGCTTGGAATCCTGTTCAGGCGTCCAACAGATGCGCCGGTTTTGGCCTTGCTCTTTCTTGGTCGCCCACTTGCAATTCTCTGGCTCGTAATTTCCGTCATTATCGATGCGGTCAATGCTGTAGCCGGGACCAGGGCGCGGACCCATGTCCTCCATGAAGTTATCGAACGAGACTTCCCATCGGTCGCACACCGATATTCCGCGCCCGCCATAGTTCTGGTAATCTTCGTGCTTGGGGTTGTTGCAACGGCGCCGCATGTCCCGCCATGCATGATGCTCATTTGGATGAGGGTGCAGATCCTTCCAGTTAAGGTTCCAATACTTGACCCGACATGCCCTGGAGCAATACGCCTGGAAACTCCTCCTCGGCTCAAATTGCGACCGACAGTGATTGCACGTCCTGATCACTTGTCGGCCTCCGTGGTCGGAAGCACTGTCGATGGGATCGAGAGCCTACGGGCCTCTTCGATGTTATCTGAGTGCAGGCTGTAGCCGCGATCTACCGGATCGACCTGACACCAATCCCAACTCTGCACGATGTCGCGCAAGCATTCGTTCGCATTCTCGACCTGTGCGCGGGCCTGCTTCAGTTCGGCGCGCAATCGTTGATTTTCAGCGGCAAGTGCCCGCGGGCTGGTGAAGTCGATCATTTCGGCCTCCCGTGGAGAGCGGCCGTATCCCACACCGGGCTGTTGGCCCTTTCGAGCTTGGAGCGGAGGTCGGCGACCTGTGCGTGGAGACGATCGATCTCCTCCTCGCGCGCCACAAGGAGCGCCTGGATGTTCGGATACTTCGAGCATTCACACGCTGCCGGAGTGAGCGAGGCTGTATAGAGCGGCTCAATGAGCCGCCCTTCGCGCGGGAAGGGCTTAACGTCGGTCACAAGCCAATCACGTTCTCCAGCGTGCCGCTTCCAACGCCACGCTACCGGGTGGCCCGTCGGATGTTGGGCATGTGATTCATCCAAGATCGCCGCCTTGACCTCGCGGTGAAGGTTGTCTAGCGCGATTTCCGGCGCACTGATCAAGTCCTTCGACATCGGCTTGCCGATCTGAAGGTGCAGGTAATGGCGGACACCATCCACATGAATGTCCAGCATCTTCACCAAATCATCCTTGCTCATAGCCCCATTGCCTTTCCTATCTCGGTGATGATCTTAATGAAGCCGACCAGGAGCGGGATGCTGACCACAGCGCCGATTGCCAACAGGATCAGCCCGACTGGCGCCATCAATCCTTGGAACATCGCCTATCCCCCCTGTGCGAAGCGGTAAGCGGTCGGGTGAACCTTGTGTGGGTTGGCGGCGTGCCAGTCGCGATAGAACGGCAGCAACTTCTCGCGCAACTCGTTCACCATCGCGTCGGCCCCACGAACTTGCCGCGCCCGATTATCAACGATCAGGAACAGCTTATAGCAATCGTCATCGTCAAGTGTGATCGGCATGGGTTATCACCGCGTCCATGTGCGAATGGCTAAGTCTCGGTGCGATCGATTGTCCGGTTCGTACTTTCGGACATCATGGTCGGATACATGCCCGGGGTATTGTTGGGCACGGGCTTCGACGCGGTCTCCATGATGTTCTCGCGTAGCGTTCGGTTCGCGAACACCATGCCGAACATGTTGAGCTGCGCAGCCGACACCGCCATGGCAACGGCGGCCTGCTTCTCCAGCTCCGTCACCTTGGTCTCTCGCGCCTTCAGGTCAGACTCGCGCTTCTCCCATTCCTGCACCGTCTTTTCGGCGCGGTCCTTGGCGCTGCGCTCGCGTTCGGTGTCGATCTTCGAACGCTCAAGATTGGATTGAGCGTATTTCAGGTCCTTGCCGAGCTTTTCAGCCTGCTCCTTGATGGCCTGAATTGCCTTCAGGGCGTCTAGAGAGAACGTCTTCTCCTCTACGGCCTTGTCGATGGCGAGAAGAACGGGATTGGCGGCTTCGTCAGACATATAGATCTCCTTTGGTTTTCGTATATCTGCTGGGTGTGAAGGGCTATTTGCGGCCTTGCTCAAAACCCTTCTCGGCACTGCTGATCACGGAGCCCACGGCGCGGCCAATACCTTCAGGCCCCATCTGAACGATGGACACCAGGACGTAGCCAATGGCTGCGAACATACTGACGGCCAGCAACGCCACGAACGCGAACCAAAGCTTGAAGAACAGCGGCATCTTTGGCTCCTGCAAACGATATGACTTCATCTCAATTCCCCTTCTTGTTGAATCACTTAGAAGCACGCTCCTGAGATGCTTCAGGCTAAATTCGCATCCACCGCGCAAACACGATGCACGGCACCACAGCCAGCACGAGCCAGCGCGCGTCTCCCGTCATGAACACGCCGATGATGCTGACGATGAGCAGGGCGAGAAGGAAGATTGGCCAGAGGATCGGAGTGTTCATCGGCGGACTTGCTCCCGAATGACTTCCTGTGCGAGCTCGTGATCTCCACTCGCGGCGTGAAGGCTGAGCGCGAGAACCCAAGGGTTGACACCAAGGTTCGCCCAAAAGTTCTTCTCGTTGCCCTTGTGCTGCACGTCATGGCAGCGCCCGCACAGCGGCAACGTCCACCGATCGTCCGGCTTCATCTGCATTCCGCTGGTCGTCTTGCCGTACATGCGATTTTCCGAGCGCAGATGCGCCGCCTGGGTTTCGATGTCATTGCCGCAGGAGACGCAGGGCAATTGACGGATGAACTCGAGATGGGCGGCGTCGTGGATGCGGGGCTGGCGGAATCTCATACGCGCGCCCTCGTGTTGCTGCTCTGCGTCCTCCAGGCCTCGATCTTTGCCTCCGCGGCTCCGCGCAAGAACCTGTGGCCCTCGTCTTCCATGACGGCCTCTTTGATCGCCTCCAGATGCTGGACATAGCGCGGGTCTGAATAGGCCTCGCGCTCCTGGAGGACTGCGGACAGTGAACCGTGCTCCTTCATCAACTGGGCCTTGAGCACCTTGCGGTACTCTTCGACATAGACGCGGTTCGCCTTGGCCTGGGCTGCATCCCTCGCGTTGTCGCGGAGATAGTCCAGCGCCTTGTCGATCTCTTCGTCTGTGATGAAGGAGCGGTTAGACATCAGCGAAATTCCGGAGCGAAGGGGATGGAGTCGTCCAAATCTTCGTTACGGCCGCGGCCGGTCGAGATCGGATCGGGCCTTGCCGGCGCCGATCGGCCTTTGCTGCCGAGGGACTGTTGCTGCGGCTGGTCGTCCTTGCGCTTGAAGGCGAGGGACAGGAATGGCCCCTTGTTGCCCTGCTTAATCCAGCCGGAGACGTAGTACATCACGCCGTCAATCATCGCCGTGCCGGTTCGGTCGGGATGGGTATCCTTCTCCTTCCGGTCGTTGACGAAGATCGATCCGCTATTGTCGCGTTGCTCGTAAGCCATTAGCCAGCCATCCTCATGTCGTCGCCAATTTCAAGCTGGCGAAGTGCCTGTTTGTGTTCGTCGTAGACGCCGCGCAAAAACTCCTGCCAGTCCGGCTTGAGTTGTGCGAAGCGATCCAGAAAAGCCTTGCTCTCGCCGTAGGCCCGCAGCGCCTTGATGCTGTCGGTCGCCTGCAACTCCTTCTGGAGTGCGGCGAAGACCGGGCGCTGCTCGGCGACGGTGAGTTTCTTGCCGGGCTCCACGTACTGGATGTTGTCCACGGGATGGCCGCGCTCGTCCCGCTCGATCGGGGGGAAGACGTCCTCGGGCCGCGTCACATGCGGGTTCGGCCGCTTGAAGTCCTCGGCTTCGTCCTCTGAGTAGAGGTCGCCGTGCGCCGCTAGCAACTTCAGGATCACGCGATCCTTCGCGCGCTTCTCGGTCATCGCCGCGAAATACTGGTTCTTGTTGTTGGCCGGGCTGGCCTCGCCGAACGTCCACTCGGTCTTGTCGCCCATCGTGCCGAACACGCAGACGACCATGGACTTCTCGGCCAGGTCGCAGCCGATGATTGCCGGCCGCTCAAAGCTGATCTTCTGGGCCACCGCGATGCGCTCGAGCGCCTTGTGCTTGACGGCGTATGCCTTGCCACCGGGGACAGGCCAGACTTCATCGGAGCGAACGTCGTACTTCTCCATGAAGTCCTGGATTTCTTTTGGGATGCGGCTCATCGGCGGAACACCATCACATTCGAAGCCTCGGTATCCATCGCCCGCAGCTCGGAAATGAGCAGGTCAACCCGGCTCTTGATCGACCATAGGTCAGCCTCGATCTTCGGCGTGAAGCAGTCGGAGGCGATGGCATCAGCGCGAAGCTTGACCAGCTCGGCCGTTGCCAGCCACGCATCACGCGCGGCCATCTCGACCTTGTATTGCGCCTGTTCCTTCGGCGTCTGCGGCTCTCCGGGCATATCGTCCTCCATTACGCGGCGTAGCTGCTCTTCTATTGTTTCGAAGCTCATTGCATCCCCCATGCGAACATTGCGAAGGTGCAGAGGCCGAAGCCGATGAGGCAAAGGCTGTTCTCGATGATTTCCTTGCGGGTCATGCTGCCTCCACGCGGAAGGCATTGGCGAACTCTTCGCCCTTGCACATCGCAACGAACGCTCGCTGCTTTTCAGTCAGGGCCTTGTCGTCTTCTGCCCAGCGAGAGATCACGACCGACGTGATATCGTCAGTAGCGTCGCGGCAGGTGCCGTTGAAAAGGTCGATCGCGATGACCTGACGAAGGTTCTCGACGTCTTCGGCGACGTCCACGATCACCGTGGCGCGGTCAACCAGATCGCCGGAGATGTAGGGCTCGTGGCGACCGCGGAGGATGAAGAACTGCTCGACAGGGCGCGGAAAAACCTGCGGGAAGGTGATGGAGACTTCCTGGACGTTCTCCGGCGGAAGATGCTTGTTCATGGCCGAACCCCTTGCTGATAGGGTTCACGCTACACGATGTAGCGATACGCGTCAACACGTAATGTAGCGATCCGAGATAATATTTTTCGGCCTGCGTCTACTCCCCGCCGAACTATCGCTTCTTGAGATTAAGGATTGCCTCTAGGACTTTCCTCTTAAAGGCCGGGTTTTCGCCCCTGATTAGATCGTCAAGGCTGACTTCGCTAAGCTCGTCTTCGTCGCCGTAGATGACCCAGCGGCCCGTAAACTTCCCGTCCTTGGCTCCAGCGTGCCGAAACCATGTGACGTACCTGGCGGCGTCTCTCGGCGATATAGTCCGGGTTCCGCTCTCATGAGCTCTATACGTGCTCTCAGGCCACCCCGCAGCCAACGCAGCGCTTCTGGCGGACGGGAACCCAGCCGCCAAACGAACCGTCCGTAGGCGGGAACCCTGTGCCAATCGAATCTTGTCGTCGTCAGTCATGGCTACGCACTGTAGCGATAAAATCGCTACGTGCCGTATTGACACCGGTCGCTACTTGTTGTAGCGATCTGATATGAATTCGTTTTCCGCAATCATTGACGCCTTTGACGGTCAGTTTGCTCGGGCGATAGGCGTGGAAGAAAGCCACGCTCGCACGATGAAGGCGCGCAATTCCATTCCGTCCACTCGCTGGGCGGCAACGGTTGATGCGGCCAAGCGGCTCGGGGTCGAGGGCGTTACCCTCGACCTGTTGGCTCGCCTCGATGCTGAAAAAAGCAGGCAGCGTGAGGTGGCTCAGTGACCCGTCCAGCGCCGCTCCATAGCCTTGGAAAGCTGCATCGCCTCGATGGCGAGGGCTTCGCATTGGCGGGACAGGCGCATCAAGTCGTCGGGCGAGCAGACGACGGTATAGAGCCAGTTCAATTGCTGGAACCTCTTGGTGCCGAAGACCATCCGGACATCGTGTCCGTTCGCGTCGATTTCGGCGCGCATCTCGGTGACCTTGTATTCCGGCAAGCCAAACGTGTCTGGTGCCTCTACCGGAAATTCCAGCGTATCCATTCGAATGTACTCCCCGCCCGCGTTGGCGCGAAATGTGCGCGGGAAATACTGGAACACATTGAATTCTTAGCGTCATCTAAATTCGATTCTGCACCGCGTTACTACGGGAAGTTGTTCCAGTACGGAACAAGGTTTGCAACCGGAGAGCGTGCGGCATGACGTGCGGTCTCCAGAAAATCGAAGACAATTTGAGCAGCCGCCGGGCACTCGGGGGCGGGGGTCATCTGGACATGCCCGGCGGCTCTCTCGACGCGGGAACGCAATACAATCCGCACGTCAAAACCTCTTCTTCGCCGACCATTCTCCTCCCTGGGTCGGCTGACTTGGCGCCTTCAACGGCGTCCTTTTATTCCAGCGTTGTAGCGCCGCTCAAACTCGGCCAGCTCGCGCAAACGGTGATCGATGTACTCGCGTCGATCGTTGTTCTTCTCTTCCTCGGTATGGTCGCGCTCAGTTTGCCGCTGAGCCTCGTCCTGATGTTCCTGGGAGTCATCTACTAGGTATCTGACCACGTTCAGCGTTGCCGCGCCGAGCGTAATAAAACTGAGTTCGTCGTTGTCGTTATCGTGTTCCTTCATGGTGAAACCGAATTAGCCATGAAGGGTTTTGCAAGTGTGCAAAAAGGGTCTGCGAATGTCTGACGCCGCGTATTTGGATCAGGCCGCGATGTGGTCGAAGGACCTCACGCGCATGAAGTCTCGTGGTCCTGGTGACACGGAGAACGCCATGCGGTCGATCGCACGCGAGTACAACATCGATTACGGCTTCCTTTGGTCGCTTCGTTATCGCCGGGAGCGACTGAGGATAATGAGCATCTCGGTCTACGAGGGCCTAAGGGCGGCTTATCGCGCAGAGTGCGAAAGACAACTGCGAAAGCTGGAAAATGAAATCGCAAGAACCGAGGAAATTGCCGGGGCTGACAGCAATGCTGTTCGCGCGGCTAAGGCTGTGGTGGGCCCGTATCTGGGCAAAGATCCGTAGGAAGTGAAGTAGCCGGGCCTGCATCACAGGCGCCCGGCGTAGCATAGGAGTGGGTAGGGATGTCACTAGCACAGCAAATGCATGCCGAGCGCAGGGCTCGGCTGGCGCGTCTTGGCGCGATTCCGACGAACAGCGTCGTGTCAAAACTGACCGAGGCGCAGATCGTTCCCATCAGGCCGGAACGAAAGCTCATCATCCCTCCGGTCGAATTCTTCTATCAGAACTTCTGGTGCTGGGATCTGGTCACGGCCACCAACCGTATCTTGCCGACGGTCAAGAACATCCAGAACGTCGTTGCCAATCACTTCGACATCTCAGTGATGGACATGGTGTCGGCGCGCCGCACGAAGAATTTGATCCTACCGCGGCACGTTGCGCTGTATCTCGCCAAGGAAATGACCGAGCTGTCCTATCCGGTGATCGGTCGCTATTTCGGCGGCAGGGACCATTCCACGATCATTCATGCCGTCGAAAAGATCACGGCAAGGATGGAGAGCGAGCCTGAGCTGAAGCGGACGATTGACGGTTTGCGGGGGTTATTCGAATGACCCCGCTCCATATCCTGATCGCACGGCTCAAGCGGCTTCCGGCCAAGCATAGGATCGCGCACCTGCGGTCCTTGGTGGCGGCCGAGAAGCCGTACTCGCAGCGCCGCTCGGAGCTCGAGGATCTGCTTCAGGTTGAGATGCTGAAGCAGTTGCGCCGGGAGATCCGCGCGGCATGATCATTCTGCACCTTCCTTGGCCTCCGAGCGTCAACGGCGCCAATAACTATGGCCGCAAGGGATATTACCCGAGCAAGGAGAAGCAAACGTTCGTCCGCGAGGCGAATGCGCTTTTCCTGACCCAGAAACGGGCGCTGATCGGCCAGAAGATCGAGGGGCCGTTCACGTACCATCTGACGCTAAACCGCGCCCTGCGTCATCCTCTGGCCGATGGTGATAACAGAGGGAAGTACCCGCTCGACTGCGCCCAGAAGTTCGGCCTGATTGCGAACGACAAGCTTGCGGAGGGCGGCTCTTGGTCGTGGGGTGAGTGTGAGCATGGGGCAATGTTGAGCCTTCATCCAGTATCTGTTGCGTCTGCGTCATCTGAAACAGAGCAGGGGAATGCATCACATGGAAGCGGGACACAACAGCCAGCTTAAATCGCTCGTTGAGCGCATCAATAAGCTGATGGACGATCGCGATGAGGTGTCGAGCGACATCCGCGACGTTTTCGCAGAGGCGAAGTCATCCGGTTATGACCTGCCGGCACTGCGCGCCATCATCCGCGCCCAACGCGAGGACGCAGAGAAGCGCCGCAATCGAGAGGCGCTGATTGATCTATATAGCGGCGAGCTGGGGATTGAGTGATGGCGGAGATCTATAGGATCGACGTCGCAGAATTGCCGACACAACAGGAGCCTCAGCGGCATTCTTGCTATCTGTACGTACTCCAAGAGGCTGGCGAGAGCCATTTCAAAATTGGCATAGCCACCCATCCGGCGAGGCGCCTCAGTGCTCTCCAGGGCGGCAACAGACGCAAACTGTCCATCGTGGCAGCATATTTTGGCACGAGGTCAGATTGTTTCTATATCGAGCAAGTCGCCCTCAGATTCTTCAAAGCGCCGCCCGGATCTGAATGGGTCTGGGTGGATTCTTTGGTGGAGATCACAGAATTCCTCGATGCTTTTACGGTGCAAGCATGAAGCTAACACCGAAAGAGTGGAATTCGTTCCAACACTACAAAGAACGGCGACCACCGTGGATAAAATTGCATCGTCCGTTGCTAGACAATGCAGACTTCCAACGCCTGCCTATTGCTAGCAGGGCGCTAGCGCCGATGCTTTGGCTCATTGCAGCAGAGTATGACAACGGCACGATCATGGCTGATTTGGAAGATATCGCGTGGCGGCTGCGAATGTCGGCGGCGGAGCTAAAGGACGCCCTTAGGCCATTGCTTGAAAAGGGCTTTTTCTCATCTGATGATGACGCTAGCGTGGCGCTAGCGGAGTGCGAGCAAGAGGTGCCGCCAGAGAGAGAGGCACAAGTTAAGACAGAGGCAAAGAAGAATTCTCGTGCGGCTTCGCCTTCGAGCGAAGATTTTGAAAACTTCAAAAAAGAATACCCCAAGCGCACCGGAAACTACGGATGGAAGGCGGCCGAGCGGAAATACACGGCCCTCATTAAAACCGGCGTATCGCCTCAGGCCATTCTAACCGCAGTTAGGCGCCACGCCGAGGAGATGCGGAAGTTGAAACGGGTCGGAACGGAGTATGTTCCAATGCCGGCAAGATGGTTGAATGCAGAGGATTTTGTTCACGCGGCCGTGGAGACGTTCACCAGCGAGCAAAAGCCGATCGATTGGGACAATGTGCTTGCGTTCTACAAGCGTACCAAGGTCTGGACGCGTGATGTAGGCCCAGACCCGGAGTCTCCGGCTTGCCAGGCGCCGCCGGAAATTCTCAGGAAATACGGCATCGAACCATTGGGGGCATCATGACCACAGCATCACTTACGCCACGACAGAAAGAGGTCTGCGAGCTCGCAGTCCAGGGCCTCACGCACAAGGAAATCGGCCGCCGGCTTGGCATCAGCTACCGGACGGTCGAGGACCACATGCACCACGCTTTCCAGATCTACGGCGTGAAGAATAAGGTTGGGCTTCTGTACCGGATGATGGGGGCGCAGAATGGCTCGAACTAGGCGCCGGCAGCCATACAATCCAGCCAAGGTCCACGATCGAATGGCTACGGATCTTCTCCGCAATGCGCTGGTTGCTCCGATCGAGGTTGATGATCCGTATGAGCACGGTGAGAAGATCGTGGTGATGCGATCGCTGCGGAATGATCCGTTGGCCGGTTTGCATTCGCGTGGCCAGATTGACAAGGCCCAGCACGATGCCGGCCGTGACTTCCAGCGGGACTTCGAGGCGGCGGAGCGCGGACCCAGAGCTATCGACCCGTCGAAAGAGGCTGTTGATGGCGGGGTCACACCAGAACCCATCACAGAATCGCAGCAGCGGGCTGCCCGTAAGCTTGGCGAGATTTACCGTGCCTTGGGGCCAGATCTCTCAGCCCTTCTGCATGACGTCCTAATTGGCGGCATGACCCGTTCTGAGGTGGCGGCGAGGCGAGGGCTTCAGGGGCGCAAGTGGGAGGAGTTCTTCGGCGAGAGATTCCGCGGGGCGCTTGACCAGATTGCAGTGATCTATGGCTACGCGCAGGTAATCCGTGTTCAAACGGATAGGCGCGCGGTGCAAATCAGTGCAGATTACTAGCATCGCAAGAATTGTAACCCGCCCGGAGAAATCCGTTGGCGGGTTTTTCGTTCGGGCGGTCCTCAGCACACGACGCGGCATCCCCTGCTCAGCGCCCTTTAGGAGCGCAGCGCGTCTCCCCCTGGCGAGTTGACCGCCCGAAACCCATTCAGGAGTCCGTACATGGGCGATCTGTTGTTTCCGGACTTTGTCACCAAGTCGCGCCAGTACACGAAGGGCGGCGGCATTGATGACATGAAGGGCATTACCGACGAGATCAGGGCGATTGGTCGTGAAGCTAACCCCTACGACACGGCTCCGTGCGAGCTGCCTCAGGTGTGGCCGGATTTCTATCACGCTCCCGATCAGGACCCCGCATGAACTTCGGCATCAGCCCGGCCTTCGAGGAGATCGACTTGATGGTCAGGCACATTGAGCACGGGGCCGTGATCGTTGCTGGCCTGTTGGCTCTGGCGTGCATCGCGTGCGAGTGGAGGGGCGCCTAAACGTCCTCCGGCTTGAGTTTTAGCCGGACCATTAGCCGGAGTAGCTTAGAAACGCTTTCGGGGATCGCTGACTCGCCCAAGACCCAACGGCGGCTAGTGCGCTCGTCAACTCCAAGAAACGCGCCAGCGGCCCGCTGTGACAATCCTAGGGCCTCTATGGCGGCGGCGTATTGTTTGGGCGTCATTGTTGATTGACCCTGTGGCTCATGTCGCGGGTGCAGCCGCAGCCGCACCCGCCGTTGCAATTCGGGTAAGACGAGCATTGAGCGCCGTAAAACTTGGTTGCTTTTACATAAGTGCGAACCCGGTGGCCCAGACACTCTTGGTTCCAAGCTGCGCCGCAGGTAATGTATTCGAAGGCGACGTTGATGGTCGGCCCCCCGCAGTAAGGACACTGGCCGCCTTCCGTCATCTCCGTAATCTCTCCATAGGGGTCCGGATCGTCTTCGCCTCGGCAGATGAAGCACTGGGTGGTTTCTCCGCTTGATGAATGCCCGTGACTAACAGGGACATTCTGGCGGTCGCATGCGTCGCAGTTTCCGATCATGAGTGCCTCGCGCTTGTCCGTAAAATGCGAATAAAGTCTATCGTTGTCCGTATTCTTCGATTAGACGAGTTCGGAAGCCAGAAGATTGAACCAGCGGCCTGCGATTAACACCCGCAGCCCGAACTTTCCGGGTTTCTCGCAGAAACCCTGGATCTTGCCGGCGGCGAACATGGCAGCTCCGACCTTCTGGGCTTCTGCGGCGGTTGCGAACTTGGCCATTGCCGTGCTCCGTTGTTGATGAACTCAATATAGGGCAAAACAGCCTATAGGGCAATACGTCCTATTATCACGAAATGTTACAGGCATGACCAACGCAGTCCACGATTACAAATCGATCGCAAGGCGCCTCAACCGCCAAGACCAGAAAGCAGAGTTCGAGGCGAAGAACCCGAAGGTAGAGCAGAGCGCCTATGATGCGCTGAGTGGCGGCATGTTCGGGATTGGGTCGCCGCTGATGGACCAGATGGGGAGCACCCATGCCGGCCGCTTAACTGGCGCGCCGTTCCAAGGGGATGGAAGGATCGGGACCAGCGTGCCGCTGGATGGCCGGCAGCCGTTGCCGCCTTATACGCCGAGCCTCAAGTCCCTCGCGCATCCAAACTGGCCGTACCAAGGCACCGGCTTTGAGTGGGCCAAGTTCGTCAAGGTCAGGATCTGAGCCATGGCAGCGCGTACCCGCAAGGTTCTCCACGACGAGAGAACCAAAGAGAAAATCCAAACCAGTCAGCTTATCAATCGCTTGCAAAATCATGCGCTTGGTTTGGTCGAAATGACCCCAACGCAGGTTAGGGCGGCTGAAATCCTTCTCAAGAAGACAACGCCGGATCTTTCGTCGGCTGAAAACAAGACCGAGGTGGTCCATCGCTATGTGGCGCGCTTGCCGGGCAAGGCCGCCACGACTGACCAATGGCAGCAGCAGCACGCGCCGACGATCCAATAGTTGTTTGGCAGGCCCAGGAGGGGCCGCAGACCGCTCTGATATCGTGCCCTGTGTTCGAGGTGTTCTTTGGTGGGGCTCGCGGCGGGGGCAAGACTGACGGCGTTCTGGGCGACTTCCTGGAGCATGCTGACGCCTACGGGGCGAATGCTATCGGCCTGATGATCCGCCGGCAGCGGACAGAGCTGATCGAGACGATAGAGCGGTCCAAGGCGATCTACACGCCATTGGGCTGGACGTTCCACGAGCAGGAGAAAATGTGGCGGGCCCCGGATGGAGCTCGGTTGCGGTTCGCTTATCTCGAGCGGGATGCGGACGCTGAGGCCTATCAGGGCCACAGCTATACGAGGGTTTACGTTGAGGAGATCGGCAACTTCCCCAGCGCCAAGCCGATCCTCAAGCTCATGGCGACATTGCGAAGCGGTGCTGGCGTTCCTGTGGGATTCAGGGCTACCGGCAATCCTGGTGGTCCAGGACATCAATGGGTTAAAGCTCGGTACATTGATCCAGCTCCACTCGGATTTCGGGTCATCACGGATGCAGTGAGCGGGCTGGAGCGGGTTTATATCCCGAGCCGGGTGGCCGACAACAAGTTTTTGGGCGAGAGCTATGTGCAGCAGCTCAAGGCGTCGGGTTCTGAGCAGCTTGTCAGGGCCTGGCTGGAAGGCGATTGGTCGGTCATTGACGGCGCGTTCTTCGATGTATGGGATACGGGCAAGCATGTCATCCGACCTTTCGAAATTCCTGCCCAGTGGTTGCGTTTTCGATCCGCGGACTGGGGAAGTGCGCGTCCCTTCAGTGTCGGATGGTGGGCCGTGGTCGAAGATGACTACCAACCAGCGGACGCTGTTTCTCCTCTACCGCGCGGCAGCCTCGTCAGGTACCGCGAATGGTACGGGCGCAAGGGGCCAAACGAGGGCCTGAAGCTGACCGCTGAAGAGGTCGCCCAAGGCATCCTCTCCAAGGAACAGCCCGGCGAAAAGATCGCCTATAGCGTTCTAGACCCCGCTGCCTTCGCTGTTGACGGCGGCCCATCGATTGCCGAGCGGATGGCTAAAGAGGGCGTTCAATTCCGCAGAGCCGATAACAAGCGCGTTGCACAACTCGGGGCCTTGGGCGGCTGGGACCAGATGCGGGCGCGAATGAAGGGCGAAGAAGGCCGCCCGATGATCTACACGTTCTCGACGTGTGCGGACTCGATCCGGACCATTCCGGTTCTGCAGCACGATCCGGACAAACCTGAAGACCTTGATACCGACGGCGAGGACCACGCGGCGGACGAGTGGCGCTATGCCTGTATGTCGCGACCCTATCAGCCGATGAAGGCCACCGAGAAGAAGCCCGACCAATTGATCTACGAGGTCAAGCCTGACGGGCGGGTAATGGCGAATATGTCCGTGATGGAGCTGGTGCAAGCCAAGATGCGAAAGAAGAGATTGGACTAATGGGAACGTTTACAATCATCGAATATGCCGGGCACGGCGTCCAGGGTGGAACACCCATCCAGGTTGCCTACGAGCCGGCCATTACTGAGCAATCTGCCATCACCACGTCTGCGTCATCTCAGCAGTCGGCGGCGCTCAACGCATCAACAAGCGTTGTTCTGGTGCAGACCACGAGCACTGTGCGTTTCAAGGTTGGCACGAACCCCACCGCGAGCGCCACCACGTCGCGACGCCTGGCTGCTGACCAAGAGGTGTATTTCTACGTGACGCGCGGATCGAACCTCAAGATCGCAGTGATTGACGCCACCTAATGGACAACCAGAACACCGCGACCTATGAGAGCAAGTCGGAAGCGGTAAAGGACCAGAGGGATTTCGTTAAGCTCTGGCTGGACCAGATCGAGCGCTCCGGGTCTGACGAGAAGCAATGGCGGGAAGACGCGGAGAAGGCTGAGCAGGTCTACCAGTCCAAGGACGGCTCTCGTAATCGCGAATTCAACATCTTCCACGCCAACATCGAGACCATTGTTCCTGCGCTCTACAATTCAACGCCGATCCCGGATGTAAGGCGGCGGTTTGCGGACAAGGACCCGATAGGGAAAGTTGTCTCCGACATCATCGAGCGCTCGCTGAGCTTTGCCGTCGATACCTACGACTTTGATGGCACGATGCATTGCGTCATCAAGGACTCCGAGATTGCCGATCGCGGCGTCGCTCGTGTTCGCTTCAAGCCTTATTTCGCGGGCGAGGGCGAGACGGAAACAATGTCATATGCCGAGGTCGTGTGCGAGCACGTTCCTTGGCGAGACTACAGGCGTGGGCCTGGCAGGTTCCGGGAGGAAGTGCCGTGGGAAGCGTTCCGCCACTACCTTTCCAAGGACGAAATTGCCAAGCTTATCGAAGGCTCAGGCATCAACATCGAAGATATTCCGCTGAACTATTCCTCCGATGGTTCAACGGACCGCAAGGAGAAAGACCCGAAGGCCGACGTTTTTAAGCGCGGCATGGTCTGGGAAATCTGGGACAAGGACAGCAAGAAAGTCCTGTTCATCTGCCAAGATTACCATGATGCGGTCCTGAAGGCCGAGGACGACCCGCTTCAGCTAAGCAAGTTCTTTTGCACGCCGAAGCCACTGCAGGCGATCGAGCAGACGGCCAGTCTCGTTCCTGTCACCCCTCTGCGGATCTATGAATCGCTGGTGGACGAACTGAACGTTGTCTCCAGGCGCATTACCAAGCTGGTCAAGACACTGCGCCCACGTGGCCTGTACGGCGGCAATGTACTGGACATCAAGGCCGCGGCAGAGGCCGAAGACGGCGAGCTGGTTCCGGCCACCGATGTCATGGCATTCATGCAGGCTGGCGGGCTCGAGAAGGTCATTGCCTGGTATCCGCTTGATCCCACCACGAAGGCCATCCAGACGCTGTACGAGCAGCGCGAGGTCATCAAGCAGACCATCTACGAGGTCACTGGCATTGCCGACATTCTCCGCGGTGCGACTGATCCGGGTGAGACCTTGGGCGCCCAGCAGCTTAAGGCGCAGTGGGGTTCGTTGCGTATTCAGCGCCGGCAGAGTGAGGTTGCCCGGTTTGCTCGAGAGCTATTCGAGATCAAGGCTGAGATTATCGCGTCCAAGTTTGGCTGGCCATTGCTTGCCAGAATGACCGGCATTGATCTGCCGACCCAGCAGCAGAAGCAGGCCGTTCAAGCCCTTATGGCCCAGGTCCAGCAGGCTCAGCAGGTGGGGCAGCAGATCCCGCCCCAGATCGCCCAGCAGGCGGAGCAGGCGCAGGAAATTCTGAGCCAGCCGAGCCAGGAAGAAGTCATGCAGCTTCTTCAGGACGATATTTCGCGCAATTACCGGATCGACATCGAGAGCGATTCAACGATCCGCAATGATCTGACGCGCAACCAGCAGACCATGAACCTGTTCCTGCAGGGTACGGCGCAATTCGGCCAGGCAATGGGGCCGATCATCATGGCGGATGCCTCGATGAAGCCGGTTGTGATGGAGATTTACGGCGCATTTGCCCGGCAGTTCAAGCTTGGGCGGCAGGCTGAAGACGCGATCGAGGCCGCGACCGAGCAGGCGCAGAAGTCGGCTAACGAGCCGCCGCCGCCCTCGCCAGAGCAGCAGAAGATGGAGGCCGAGAAGCAAAAGCAAGCGGCTGACATGCAGATGGCGCAAGAAAAGCACAAAATGGAGATCGAGAAGATGCAACTCGGCCTCCAGATTGAGAAGGAAAAGCTCCAGCTCAAGCGCGAGGAGATGGAGATGAAGCGTCAGGAAATGGCGCTGGAGATGCAGGCGCATCAGCAGAAGATGCAGATTGACGCTGAGATGCAGCAGCAGAAGGCGGCCGTTCAGGCCCAGGCGCTGGAGCACAAAGCCGTGCTGGACGAACGCACCGCTGCTTTGCAGGCTGAGGGCATGGAACACAAGCACCAGCTCGGCATGGAAGCGGCCGAGCACAAGGCCAGGATGGCGAAGCAGGCCAAACCGAAAAACGGAGCTCGCGCTTGACCCGCTACGTCTTCCGCGGCGGCCAGTTCGTTGACCCCTCGACCAACGAGCCGATGCCGCTCCCCGAGCGTAACGAAGTCGTCATGCCGATGGTTCGATCCGATATCGAGCCTTACAAATCTCCGATTGATGGCCGGATGATCACCAGCCGATCTGAGCGGAGAGAGGACCTGGCCCGCAATGGCTGCGTCCCCTATGAGCCGATTGGCAACAAGCCCAAGGGCATCAGCAATCCGAAATATGCCGCGAAGTACGGCATGACGCATCTTCTCACGGAAGAGGCGCGCGAAAAGCACAAGATTCGTATCAGGAAATAAGGACCATTCATGGAACTCGCCACTGACGCTGGCTCACCGCCGGCGAGTGAAAGCATTGTCGCCACTGAAGCTCCAATCACTGAGACCCCCGAGAAGGTTGAGCCGTCGCTAGACGACAGCCTTCTGGGCATATGGAATAAGCGCAACCCCGAACGCGAAAGCAACGGGCGGTTTGCGACAAAGAACCCGACCGAGCAGGCAGCAGAGGCGCCGCCGGTCACAGAGAATGCAGTCCAGACCGCTGAGACGGTAGTCGAACAGGCAAAGCCTACTATCGACGCACCGCTCTCTTGGACTGCCGAGCAGAAAGCCAAGTGGGCTTCCTTACCACCCGACACGCAGGCGTATATCGCCCAGCGGGATAAGGAGCAGCACGACGCGATCACTCGGGCGGGGCAGCAGGTTAAGGCTTTCGAGCCCATCGGCAAAGTCATCGAACAGTTTTCGCACGTCTTCCAGAAGAACGGATTGCAACCGCATGACGGCATCGCCCGCATGCTGGCCGTTAATGAGATGCTGGAAGCCAACCCGGAATCTGCCATCCGTGAAATTGCGAGGGTCTACGGGGTCAATCTGCAGGGTGAGACAGCGCAGGATGCCGAACCAGCCAACCGTGAAGTCGCTGAGCTGAAGGCCGAGCTTGCACGAGTCAAATCCCACCTCACAGCGCAAGATCGCCAGCGGGAAGCCGCTGCGAACGAAACGCTGGCTCGCGAGATCGCTGATTTCGCAAAGGACAAACCGCACTTCGAAGCCGTCCGCAAGGTAATGGCTGGCCTGATGCAGTCAGGCGCTGCCGAAACCATGCAGGAGGCATACGACCGGGCCGTCTACGCCGATCCAACCATCCGACAGGCTATCCTTGCCGAAGAGGCAACGAAAGCAGAGGCGAAGCGGAAGGAAGAAGAGGCCAAGCGTGTCCAGGCCGCAAAGAAGGCCGCGGGCGTCAACGTCAAATCATCGCCGGCAACATCCAACGGACCCCGGACGATCGATGACGATTTGCGCGAGATCGCACGTAAACACTACGGCACACATTAAGGACTAAACAGAAATGGCTTCTCCGAACAGCACGTTCACCGAAATGGTGACGACGACGCTGCGGAATCATGCCCGTAAGTTGGTGGACAACGTCACCGACCACAACGGTTTGCTCCGCAAGCTCAAGGACAACGGCAACATCGTCACCAAGTCCGGTGGCTATGAAATCGTGTTCCCCCTCGAATATGCCGAGAACGGCACCTATCAGCGTTACTCTGGTTTCGACCAGCTCGACGTTGCCGCCTCCGACGTGTTCACCGCCGCGAAATACGACTGGGCCCAGGTAGCGATCCACGTCACTGCCTCCGGTCGTGAAATTCGCATGAACAACGGCCCCGAGCAGATGATCGATCTGGTCAAGGCCCGCGTCAAGAACGCGATGAACACTGCGGCGAATAACTTCTCGATCGACCTCTACGGCTCCGGCGCCCTGACCAACCAGATCGGTGGTCTCGGTTTGATCGTGACCTCGGACGGCACCGGCACGGTGGGCGGGATCAACTCCTCGACCTATCCGTTCTGGGCCAATCAGTTCTTCGAGAACACCGGCACCGGCCTTGCGACCACGACCATCGGCTCCAGTCTGAACACGCTGTGGCTCCGCTGCGTTCGCGGTAACGACAAGCCGGACCTGATCGTCATGTCCAACGATATGTACGCGGTTTATGAAGCCTCGCTTCAGTCCAACCAGCGCTACATGAAGTCGGACAAGGCGTCGCTGGGCTTCTCGGAGCTCCAGTACAAGACGGCGGATGTCATCCACGACACCAACTCCAACTTCAGCACCACTGCCGAGGTCGGATACTTCCTCAACACCAAGTACCTCTATGTCGTCCAGCACTCGGAAGCGCAGTGGACCCAGGACGACGACAAGGTGCCGGTGAACCAGGACGCCGTCGTGATTCCGATCTACTGGATGGGCAACATGGTCTGCACGAACCGTTCGCTGCAGGGCAAGCTCATCGACGTGTCGTAAGGAGGCGCGAATAATGGCTTACATCATCACTGACGGCGTGGCCGGCGCGCAGCCGATCGCCAACGCCGAGACCACCCAGAACCATCCGCTCGGCAAGATCGTCCGGGCGAAAGACCCGACCTATGGCGAGGGTGAGTTCATCTACCTGAAGGGCGTCTCCTCGACCATCGTCGGTTCCTGGGTGACGTACAACATGGACGACGGCACCACCACGCTTCTGGTCGGCAACGCGATCGGCCCGGTTGCCGTGGCAATGTCCGCGTGTGACGCCAGCACGAAATACGGCTGGTATCAGATCCAGGGCAAGGCCATCGGGTACGCTGCGGACGTTGCTGACAATGGCAAGGTCTACATCGACACCGTGGCTGGCCGCTGCGATGACGCGGTTGTGGCGGGTGATAAGGTCCACAATGCGAAGTGGGCATCGGCCGAGGACACGGCGACCAATCTGGCGGAAGTCGAGATTGCGCGCCCGTTCTGCACGGACGAATCGACCTGATGCGAAAGGTCGCGATCATTGGCAAGGCCGGCACGTCTGGCCTTGCTCCGTGGCGCGATATGGAGTGGGAAATCTGGGGGATGCCCTGGATTTCCTGCCCGCGCGTAACACGGCTGTTCGATGTTCATACCGAAGAGCGTTGGTCCGAGAGCAAGGTTCTTAAGGACGCCGATTGGATCGAGATGTATCGGAGGGAGTATCCCGACATCCCGGTTTATTGCGACAAGTCGCGCTTCCATGTGTTCAATAAGCCAGTTGAATTGCCGGTTGACGAAATCACGGCATTTCTGCCGTTTGCCTACCTTGAAAACACCATCGCCTATCAACTAGCGATGGCGATCATGGAGGGCGTTGACGAGATCGGGTTGTGGGGCATCCACATGATGGGCTCCGGAGAATACGTCGAGGAGCGCCCGTCCGTCACTTATCTGATTGGTTTGGCGCAGGGCCGTGGGATCAAGGTTACGATCGCTCCGGGCTCGCCCTTGTTCATGTCCGTCAATATTGCCGGGCGCTACGGCTTGCCGGGCGGCAAGCGTTTTTAACTGGAGAACTCCTGAATGTCGGAAAAACTCCCGATCCTGATCCATCGCTTTTATACCGTCTACGAAGACGACCCGAAGAAGCCAGGCCAAACCAGAGCTCGAGACATGGTGGAATTTGGCCCCATCGGCTCGGCCGGCCGCACGCATTGCGTGGAACGGATCGATATTCTTAGCAGTGTCCACAAGAACCCCGGTGCCAATCCTGGAATGCAGGCCGCAAAGGCGCTCTGGGAGTTCATCCGCCCTCGCTATGAGGCATGGAAGAACAATCAGGATCTTCCAGAGACCGGCACGCCATTGGCGGCATGGAACCACCTGACCCAGCAGCAAGCGGAAATCCTCAGGGTCAATGGTGTCAGGAGCGTCGAAGATTGCGCCGTGCTCACGGATACGCACATTCAGCGCATTCCGATCCCGAACATGCGCTCGATTATCGAGGCGGCCAAGAAGTTCCTCGATAGCAAGGATGTCAACAAATACTCGGCTGAATTGGCTTCGCGCGATGAGACGATTGCGGCCCTCACGGCCCGGATCGACCAGCTTACTGACATGATTGCGAACCAGGACGAACCGAAGCGCCGCAGCCGTCCCCCGAAGGCTGAAGCTGCATGACACTTCTCTCCATCGTCCAGAACGCGTCTGACCGGCTTGGTCTGACGCGACCAAGCGCTGTTGTAGCCTCTACGGACGTACAGGTCTTGCAGTTGCTTGGTCTGGCTCAGGAGGAGGGAAAGGATCTGGCGAAGCGCCACACCTGGCAGGCGCTGCAGACCGAGCACACGTTCTCAACCTCCAACGGCACGGCTTCCTATGCCCTGCCGAGCGGGTTTGATGCGATCATCAAGGACACGGTGTTCAACCGGACACGTCGGCGTAGGATGTATGGCGATTTGACCCCGGAGCAGTGGCAGGAGACGCAATCCAGCCTTGTGACAATGGTTAACCCGGCGTTCCGCATTCGCGGGGGGCTGTTCTACATCTCCCCGACGCCGACCTCGACCGAAACGGTTGCCTATGAGTATTTGAGCAAGAACTGGTGCCAGTCGGCCGGCGGAACGGGGCAATCGGCTTGGGCCGCGGATCTTGATACGGGCGTTCTGGACGAAGAGCTGATGACGCTCGGGCTGAAGTGGCGCTGGAAGAAATCCAAGGGCCTCGACTATGCCGAGGACTTCACCAGTTATGAAATCCGGGTCGCCAAAGCCATCATGGATGACGGGGCGAGAATGCGGATTTACACCGACAATTCCGAGCGTGACCGCGTTCCGCATCCGCCGCAAACGCCTGAGACATTGATCTTCTCCTGATGCTGCGTAAACCCGCTCGCTCCAATCCTGCTCGGCAGCAAGTCTCGCGAGGCAAGAGCCTTCCTGCGCCGGTTGGCGGGTGGGATGCCGTCTCGCCGATTGCTGATATGCCGGAAGACCGCGCGGTGGTGCTGGAGAACTGGTTCCCCAGCACGACGGATGTTCGAGTGCGCCGCGGCTTCCAAGTCCACGCAAGCGGGATGGGCTCGGGCGTTGTCGATACGCTGATGGTCTATAATGGGTTGACCGTTGCGGCGTCTAAAATGTTCGCTGTGACCGGTAGCTCGATCTGGGACGTTAGCGCGTCTGGTAATGCTACGGTCACGACGGAAACCGGGTTGGCGAACAACCGTTGGCAATACGTCAATTTCACCACGTCGGGCGGTAAGTTTTTGTGGGCCTGCAACGGGGCTGACGCGCCCCGGCACTATAACGGATCAGTGTGGGCTCAGCCTGCCATTACCGGAATTACGGCTTCTGATATCATCAATGTCAATGGCCACAAGAACCGGCTGTGGTTTGTTCTGAAGGATTCGACCAAGGCAGCTTACCTTGCAACGGGGGCGGTTGCCGGCGCCGCCACGACATTTGAGCTCGGTGGGTTGTTTACTCAGGGCGGCTACCTAGTAGCGATGGCGACGTGGACGCGGGATGGAGGCGCGGGCGCGGATGATCTCGCGGTGTTCGTTTCTTCCCGAGGCCAAGCAGTTGTTTATGCCGGGACCGACCCAGCCAGCGCCAGTACGTGGGAGCTGATCGGCGTCTATGACGTTGGCCCGCCGATCGGCTATCGGTGCTTTAACAAGGTCGGCGCCGAGCTAATGCTTTTGAACCTGGATGGCGTGCTGCCGCTCTCCAAGGGCCTATCGCTTGATCGGGCAGCGCAAAGCCAAGTCACGATTACGCTCAACATCAACAGCGCCATGAATGACGCGGCGCGCTCCTACAAGGGAAATTTCGGCTGGGAATTGACGCCCTATGCCAAGGGCACAATGGCAATCCTGAACGTTCCAATCCAGGAGGGGCAGGTCCAGCAGCAATACGTGATGAACACAATCACTGGCGCCTGGTGCAAGTTCACGGAGCAAAACGCCAACACTTGGGCGGTCTACAAAGACAACCTTTATTTTGGAGGCAATAACGGGTTTGTGTATCAAGCCGATACGACCGGTCTTGATCTGGATACTCCGATCGATGCTGTAGGGCAGGGGGCGTATAACTACTATGAAATGCGCGGCCGGCTGAAGCAATGGAAGCTGCTTCAGCCGTTGATCACAACGGATTCGGATGCGCGGCCCGCTCTCGGCATCTCGACGGATTTTCGGGATAACGCTTCGCTCGGCACGCCAACATCTTCGCAGATACCATCAGCGCTGTACGACGCGGCGGTCTATGACACCGATGTCTATGCCGTGGAGGGCCGTACGGTTGCGGACTGGACCAGCATTGCTGGTGTCGGTCAATGCGCCGCCATTCATTTCAGGGCGAGAACAGGCCGGGAGGGTCTTGCGGTTTGGGGCGCAGCCCTGTGGGGGCAGGATGAATGGTCGGCGTCAGTCAGCGGCGATGTGGTGATGCGCTTGAACGGCTTCAATGTGGTCTTTGAGCCAGGTGGGTTCCTGTAGTGCGCCTGGTCGAAAGCGATGCGATTGTCGCCTTCATCGAGCAAAAGCTGCAAGTCAAGATCGCGCCGCCCTGCACCGCGTTTGGGTTCGTGTCCGATGACAATAGGCCGTTGGCGGCCTTCGTGTTCAACGACTTCAACCAGGCCAACATGGAAATGACGGTGGTTGCCGAGCCTGGCGGGATCACGCGGCCGGTGCTCAAGTATGTGGCCAACTACGTCTTCAACAAGAGCCAATGCCGCCGCCTGACGGTGCGAACGAAGAAGCGCAACAAGCGTGTTCTCAAACTCGCGCCCCGTTATGGCTTCAAATACGAATGCATCGTGAAACATTTCTTCCCGGATGATGATGCCGTGGTGTTTCGGATGCTACGAGACGAGTGCCGCTGGATATGAAAGCACCTGCCCCGCCTCCTGCGCCAGATCCGGTCAAAACGGCTGAAGCGCAAGCCGCCTCCAACGTAAAGACCTCGACCACTCAACAGCAGTTGAACATGGTCGATCAGACCAACCCCTATGGGTCGCAGACCTATACTCAGACGGGGACGTGGGCGGACGGCACGCCAAAATTCTCTATGACCACGACCTTTTCGCCGCAGGAGCAGGCGAAGCAGGAGCAGCAGTGGGAATTTGACAAGCTCACCAATCAGCTTGGCATCAACCAGACCAAAAAGCTGACCGGCATTCTCGACACGCCCTTCAAGATCGACAACGAGGCGACGGAAAGCCGGCTGATGGAGTTGGGTCGCAAGCGGCTTGACCCGGTTTTGCAAGAGCGATCGGCAGCGCTGGAGGCAAAGCTATATAACCAGGGCGTACAGCCGGGCACGGAAGCCTGGGATCGCGCCATGCGGGCGAATTCTCAGGCTGAGAATGACGCCTATAATTCTCTGCTGTTGGGTGGGCGGTCGCAGGCCGCGACGGAATTGATGGCCGAGCGCAATCAGCCGATCAACGAGATCACTGCCCTCATGTCCGGCGGTCAGGTCAATCAGCCGACGTTCGGCTCCACGCCGCAGACATCGGTGGCAAATACCGACGTGGCGGGAATTACCCAGCAGGCTTACGAAAACAGCCTGATTCCGTGGAAGCAGAAGAATGCCGAGAATGCCGCACTGATGGGCGGGCTATTCAGCCTCGGCGGTGCTGCGCTCGGCGGCTGGGGTCAGGGCGGCTTTAAAAAGCCGGGTGGGTGGTAGAACATGGCACTCATTGAAACAATCCCGGTTAAGGAAGACTACCGCCGCAAGATCGCGCAGCAGCTTATGCGCGAGGGTATGTCATCTGAGCCTATCCTGCATTGGGCGCAGGGCCTTGGTCGTCTGGGCCAGGCCGCGCTCGGCGGCTATCAGATGTATCTCGCTGACCAGAAGGACAAGGAGACCGAGGAGGGCAACAATGCGGCACTGATCGCGGCGCTGGGTGGTGGTGCCCCCGCCGCCGCTCCGTCTGCGCAGCCACAGAGGCCCGCTGTAACGCCATCCGCGCCTGTAACGTCGGTGACACCCAGCGCAGGAGCCGTCCCCGCCGCACTCACTGGCGAGCGTCCTGGCGGCCCTGTGATGCCTTCTGCGAAGGTGTGGGGCGACAAGGAAGCGGAAGCGGCCGGCCTGTATGAGAAACCGGCACAGCCCAAGATCGCAGCCAATGGTCCGGTTGCTCTGCCACCCGCGGCGGCTGCACCGACCCCGGCGCCCGCTGCTCCTGTCGTGCCGACTCCGACCGACACGCAGATGGCAGACGCCAAGGCGCGGCTCGTCCAGATGCTTCAGAGCGATAATCCGCAGATGCGCAAGATGGGCCAGAACTTGGCGCAAGCTCTGATTTTGCAGCAGGCGAAGCCGAACGAATATGATTTCAAGGTTGTCGGCGAAAATCTCGTTAAAACCGACAACAAGGGCAATGCGAGTGTTGTGCCGGGAATGTCGGCCAGCAAGCCGACATGGGGCGTGATCGGCAAGGATGACTTCGGCAAGGAGCAATACGGCTGGATTGATCCGAGCAGCAAAACGACCACTCCAGGCAGTCCGCAGGCTGGCCAGCCCGTTATTACCGGTCCTGACGGTAAACCCATCCCGATCGCGCCCGGTATTGATCCGAAAGTGGTGCGCGAAGCGGCTTCCAAGCGGGCGGCATCTGAAGCCCTCCCGGCGTCTTCCGAAGAGACATCCAAACTCCGCAATGAAATCCAAGGACTGCCGAGCTACAAGAACGTAGCCCAAGCAGCCCCGGTTTATAAATCCATGCTGGAGGCCGCGGGTCGAGACACCCGCGCTGCTGACGTGAATATGATCTACGGCATGGCCAAGATCATGGACCCCGGCTCGGTTGTTCGCGAAAGCGAAATGAGCGTGGCGCAGGCTATCGCAACCCTGCCGCAGCAGCTTCAGGCGGCCATCAAGAGCCAGATGACGGAGAGCGGGCGCCTGACACCTGAACTTCGGATGGCGATCATGCAGGAGGCCCGCAGCCGCATCACTGCCTATCAAGGCATGTTCGATCAGGATGCCACGATGTACCGCGGTATTGCTCAGCGTAATCGTATGAATGAGGCGGACGTGTTGCCGAGTTTTGGACCGTTTGACGAGTTCAGGCCGTCGGCTTCCGGAAAGCCGGTTGTCATCGACGGCTACACCATCAAGGCGAAGTGATGCCGGTTTTCGAGATCACCGCACCGGACGGCAAGGCCTACGAGATCGAAGGCCCCGACGCGCAAGGTGCGCTCGCGGCGCTTCAGAAGCATCTCGGGGCCTCCGCGCCCGCCCAGCAGCCGGCACCAGCCGCTGCCGCTCCAGCGCAAGCCTATGACGCCATGGGCGTGCCCACGGGTGCCGAGCCAGCCGCCCCGGTGCAGGCTTCGATGTCCTATGGCGACCAGATGTCCCGTATCGGCGGCGTGCTCGACAAGGGCGTACGCATGGCCGCCAACGGCATGACGTTCGGCCTGGCCGACAGGTTCGCCGGCGGTATGGACGCGCTGACAGGCCGGGCGCCGTCCTATGATGCTGGCGTGCGGGCCCAGCGCGCCGAGACCGAGGCGGTCAGGGCAGCCAACCCCGGCGCCGCCGCCGTCGCTGAGGCCGCGGGCGGGCTTGCCAGCGGCGCGGGGCTGGTCAAGAGCGGCGTAACCTTGGCCGGCCGCGTTGGGAGCGGCCTGCTTCCCCGCGTGCTTGGCTACGGCGCGGAGGGCGCGGCCTATGGCGGCGTGCACGGGGCCGGGGGCACCTATTCCGACCGGATCGGCGACTACATCGAAAACGCCAAGAAAGGCGCTACCACTGGCGCACTGATTGGTGGGGCGCTTCCCGTGGCTGGCAGCACCGCTGGGGCGCTATACCGCAGCGGTGCTGCTTTCCTTGGGCCGCGTGTGGAAGGCGCCAGCCGGGGCGCCTCGGCGCTGCTGCGGGGCGCCGCGCAGGCGGACGAGGCCGGGCTGCGGGCACTGTCTGAGATGGGCCCGGATGCTATGCTGGTGGACGCCGGCCCAGCCATGCTCGGCCTCGGGCAGGGCGCCGGCACGGGCACGGGAACGGGCCGTACGGCGCTTGTGAACGCGCTGCGTGAGCGCGACGCGCGTACCGGGCAGCGGCTCGCTGAGGCGCTGGACACGAACCTGGGGCCAGCGCCGATCCCTTCGCGGGTCGAGGCCAACCTGAGCGGCTCGCGTGCGCTGGTCGGGCAGGAATATGAACAGGTCCTGGCGAACGCCAGGCCGGCTGACATGCGCCAGCTTGGCCAGCAATTGGACGCGATTGTGGAGGTCGAGCGGGGGCCGGCGCAGCGAGCCGCGCGGCAAGTCCGTGACATGCTTGGCGGTGCGTTGCACCAGAGCGAACCGGCTGTCCTGCTCAACACGAGGCAGGCGATCGACGGCATGATTGCCGGAGAGGTTGACCCGAATACGATCCGCGTTCTCACGCAGGCCCGCGCGGCTGTGGATGACGGGCTGGCCCAGGCCGTACCCGGCATCAAGGCCGTGGATGCTCAGATCGCCGAGCTTTCGCGGCAGTCAACTGCCTTGCAGCGCGGGTCTCAGGTGCTCGATACCGGAAAGACCGCCGTGCGGCCGGTGGAGCTCGTGGACGAAATCGCCCAGGGCGCCCTGCCGCAGGGCCAGATGATTGGTCCTTCTGCCGCTCCGGTTCGCCTGCGCGAAGGCACGCGCGCCGAGCTGGACCGCCTCGTTGGCACCAACATCAACGACCTGAACACGCTCGAGCGCAAGATCGGAACGCCACAGGACTGGAATAGCCAGAAGCTGAAGATGATCTTCGGCGAAGGGCCGGTTGCGAACGTCGCGAAAGCACTGATGGACAACCGCCGCTTTCGGCAGAGCTATCAGGACATCGTACAGAACTCGCAGACCGCGCAGCGCGTCGAGGCCGCGGCCTCCATGCGGGGCAGCGAGGGCGGCAACGTCCCGCATGACGTGACGCTGACCGGCGTCGGCCTCAGGGCTTTGAACGCGGTCGCAAAGGCGATCTCCGGCGCAAGCAACGCGCGGACAAAAGACGAGATTGGCAATATCCTTGCCCAGCAAGGCCCAGACGTGCAGCGCGTTGCCCGCGCTCTGCTGGAGTCCGCTCAGAGGACCGGAGAGAACGCCAGCGCGATCAGTCGGGTTCTGTCATCGCCATATTGGATTTCCGTAACCTCGCCTGCCGCCGGTCGTAAATCCACGCAATAAGGCAGAGGGCGGGAAAGCCGATGAGGAAGGCCAGATCGGTATCGCCGACGAAGGTCTCCCAGCGCTTGACGAGAAACGTGACGAACGCGCCGAGCGCGAGCATCGCCACGAATTGAATAAATCCGGTCATCCGACCAACAGCTTCCACATGAAAAGTCGTCCTTCGGGGCGGCTTTTTTCATTCTAAAGGGCTTTTGAATGTCTCGCAACGGCTCCGGCACCTACTCGGTGCCGAACACGTTTACTGCCGGAACGACGATCACGGCTTCGTCGCACAATCAGAATTGGTCCGACGTGGCATCCGAGATGACCAACTCGGTTGCGGCGGACGGACAAACCAGCATGACTGGGCCCCTCAAGGCATCCGCCGGCTCTGTCGGCGCGCCCTCGATGACTTTTGCGGCTGATCAGGATACGGGGCGGTACCGCAAGGCCAGCAACACCATTGCGGATGTTGTTGGTGGGGCTGAAGTCGTGGAAATTTCTTCGACTGGGATTGCCGTAACCGGGAATATCAGCGCGACAGATATTAACGCGACCGGAGCCATCAAGCAGGACGGCTTCTCCCTTCTGCCGCTTGGCATCGTTATGCCATACGCGGGCAGCGCCGCCCCGTCCGGTTATTTGCTCTGCTACGGACAGGCTGTCTCTCGCACGACCTATGCCGACCTCTTTGCCGTCATTGGGACCACCTATGGATCTGGCGACGGCTCAACGACGTTCAACGTCCCGGATTTGCGTGGTCGCGTTGCGGCGGGCAAGGACGATATGGGCGGGTCTGCCGCATCGAGGTTGACTGCTGTCGGCCTTGGCGTTGTTGGAACTACTCTTGGTAACGCTGGCTCTACCGAGTCCTACACTTTGGTGACGGGCAACCTGCCGCCATATACGCCGTCTGGTACCATCGCGCAGGCCAGCTTCACCTACACCGCGGCCAGCAATTACAATGTCACCGGCAGCAGTTTTGGTGTTGCCACGATAGCAGCATCCGGCCTCGGGACCACCGTAACACTCGCGGCGCAGTCGTTTACCGGCGCGGCTCAGGGCGGCACCAGCACAGCGTTTTCACGCTGTCAGCCCACCATCATCCTTAACTACATCATCTTCGCCGGAGCTTAAGATATGGCGCGCGATGGAAGCGGCACTTATACCCGCGTCTCCAACTCATTTTCGAATCCGACTGCCGGCACAGCGATCTCCCCGACGGACGCTGATGCTCTCTTCGATGATTTGGAAACTGAGATGACCGACAGCCTGTCCCGCTCCGGCAAGGGTGGGATGAGCGCCGATCTCGATATGAACAACAACGACATCAACGAGATCAAGACGGCGGTTTTCCAGGGCTCGACTTCCGGCAATACGACGGTTCAGGCGACCGCTATTGCTGGCACCACGACGCTCACTCTCCCGGCCGCGACCGATACCCTCGTTGGCAAGGCTACCACGGACACCCTCACCAACAAGACCATCGACACGGCCGGCACGAACACGATCAAGGTCAACGGCAACACGCTCTCGGCTTCGGCCGGGACCGCGACCGTTACGGTTCCCAATTCGACAGATACCCTTGTCGGACGTGCGACTACAGACACGCTGACCAACAAGACCATCAGCGGCTCGAACAACACGATCTCGGGCGTGGCGCTGGCGTCGCTGGCATCTCAGGCCGCGTATACGATCGTCGGCAACGCCACAGGGTCGAGTGCATCGCCGACCGCGGTAGACATCGCGGCGTTGACCACCAAGGCCAGCCCCGCTGCTGGTGACTACATCCTGATCTCCGATCAAGCGGCCTCTGGCGCCCTGAAGAAGGCGGCCGTCTCCTCGATCGCCTCCGCCGGCTCGGTCTCTTCGATCGCCGGCAATACCGGCGCGTTTACGCTGAGCGGACTGCTGACCAATTCAGTCAATGACCTCCGCGTGACCGCAGCGACGAAGGCGGAGCAGGAGACGGGTAGCTCGACGACCGTTGCCGTGACCCCTGGTCGTCAACACAACCACGACAGCGCAGCCAAGGCCTGGGCTATTTTCGCCGGCTCCACAGGGACCGTCCAGACCAGTTATGGCGTGACCGGCGTTTCAAGGTCAGGCGCCGGGCAATACGTCTTGACGTTCTCAACCGCGTTTGCGTCGGCCGTGAATTACATCTGCATCGGCTCAACTGAGCACAACGCGGCAAACACGTTCGTCAAGTTTGGTGCGGGGGCCGGAAAGACGACGACGACGATCACGATCTATGTCCTCAACACAGCCGGAACGCTTACCGATCCGGACTACGTGAACGTGACGTTCTTCGGCAGGCAGTAGTTCTACTTGGCTGGGCCGAACTCGATCAGTATCGGTCCCGGATTACCGTTAAGATTGTAGTTCGTGACCCGCGGGTATGGGGCCTCAGGTGAGGTCAAAATGTACAAGATCGTAATCACAACTACGGTCACAGTGAGAGATAGGCACGTCGCCCCCACAACAACAAAAGCTTCGGTGGCCTTATGTTTCGCTTCGTCCCAATCGACAGCCCGAAGGCGCCTCAAGGTTCGCCAGACCGTGCGCCTCGCCAGATCGACGCCGACTGCCGAGAGGAACAGCGAAGTTCGTATAAGCCACCAAGTTAAGACACCAACGACCGTCAGCAACTGGACGGTTGTTTGACTTCTCTCGTGATGCCCCACGTCAGCCCCAAAATATTTTCTATCCCAATAACGGCTTTCTAGCACCCACAACCAATCCGAGCAACCCACGGTAGCCGAAAGGACCTGCCAATGAGAGAACCTGCGTCTATCCGGTACAATAACCCCGGCGCCATGTGGGGCGGCTCAGCCCTCGCTAAGAAGTGGGGCGCCAACCAGACGGTTGGCCTTAACGACGGCATGGGGCAGGGTAACAACATCGCCGTTTTCCCGACGAAGGTTAAGGGCGCGGCGGCTCAGTTCGATCTCTGGCATTCCTCCAAGCGCTACAACAACAAGCCGCTCCAGACCGCTATCCACACTTGGTCGGGCGGCAATTGGGTGTCGTCCTACATCAAATTCCTCACTGACCGCTGCCCCGGCCTGACCGCCAACACGGTCATCGATGACGCCTTCCTGAGGTCCGAAAAGGGCCTCGCGATGATGAAGGCGCAGGCATGGCACGAGGCCGGCAAGCCGTACCCCATGACCGATGCCGAGTGGCGGGAAGCCCAGGCGCTTGTGTTTAAGCCGAAGACGGCTGTCGTCAAGGATGCTGCGAAGAAGTCCGGTCCCGTGGTTGCTGGAGGCGCCGCTGCCGAGACCGCGCGGCAATCTGGCCTGTCGATTGGCTGGGTCATCGCAATCGGTGTGGCTGTGGCTGTCGCCACGTACCTGATCATGAGGTTCAAGAAATGATCGACTGGCTCAAAGAGAAATTCGCGGCCATTCGCGAGAAGCTGAAGGGCTGGAAGACAGTTATCATCGGCGCCCTGGTGGCCCTGCCGCTGTCGCTGCTCGAGATCCTGCAAGAGCTCCAGCTCGTAGATCTCAACTCGGTCCTGCCGGAGCCTTGGGGCGCTCGCCTCGCGCTTGCGGTCTCACTGGCGATGATCTTCCTGCGGCTGATCACCAATACGCCCGTCGGCAAGAAGGCCGAATAGCGTGTGGCAGTTCCTCGCAAGCCTGATTGGCGGTCCCGTCGTTAACGGCCTTGTCGAGGCCTACAAGCAGAAGCTGGCGGCCGGCAACACGTCGGAGCGGATTGCCGCCGAGCTCGCTCAGCGTGAGCTCTCCGTCGAGCAGCGCGAACGTGAATTGGCCGTACAGCAGAACATTGCCGACGACGGCCGCTGGTGGACTGCGGCCCCCCGCGCTTTGGTCATGTGGTCCTTCGCCATCTTCACGGCGAAATGCGTCATTTGGGACAAGGTCCTCGGCCTCGGGCGCACGGACCCTCTCGACGGCGAGATTGCGACCTGGGCCGGCTGGCTCATGGCGCTTTGGTTTGGTGGCCGCTCTCTCGAGAAGGTCGCTAGGATTCTGCGACGCTAAGCGGGCCGCCACAGGCGGGTGGCACCGCTGTGGCAGCCCTAACCGACACATCGTGCGACCGATGTACCGGCTGGGAATAATTCCTGCCCGGAATCCCTTAACAGGAGCTTTAGGACTTTCCGGTGGCAGACAAGACAGAGACGACGATCCTTCTGGATGTTTACGAGCGCCTTGGCGCGATCGAAACCACACTCAAGAGCCTTAACGAAAGCCACAAGACAATGGATGGCGATGTGGAAGACCTCAAGCAATTCAAGGGGCGGGTGGCTGCTTACTTGTGGCTCGGTGGCTCCATCGTCTCCGGCGTCCTGTTCTTCCTCTGGGAAGGCATCAAATACGGCCTGGATCATTGGGTGAAGCATTGAGAGCCGCAGTCGCCCTGATGGGCCTTTTTCTTTGTGGCGCCGCTCTCGCCCACGACCGCAACAAGCCTGGCCTAGACGACTGGTACAGATCGCTCCAGAGCGGCAAGGGGCCATGCTGCGGCGGCCCATCCGAAGACGCAACGCACCTTGACGAGCTTCAGTGGCGGTCGAAGGGCGACGGCTACGAGGTCTTTGTTGAGGGCGCGTGGATCGAGGTTCCGCCGCCGGCAATCGTCCCGGTGCCGAACAAGGACGGCCGCGCTCTGGTGTGGCTGTATCACTTCGATGGGAAGCCGGTTGTGAGATGCTTCCTCCCTGGGATGCTGACCTGATGCCGGCAACCAAGAGCGGACCAACCGCTCCGAAGTGCTCCGACGATGATTTTATGGCCTTGTTCGATGCGGTTGGCGCGACCAAGACGGCCAATATTCTCGGGGTTCAAGAGCACAACGTTTACAAGCGCCGCCGCAGATTGGAGGCGGTCCATGGCCGGATTACCGCCCCGACTAAGCAGGCTGCGACAAAGCAGTACCCAGCTCGTGCGACACTGGATGTTAAGCACGGGCTTGTGGTTGTTGGTTCTGATTTTCATATTTGGCCTGGTGCTGAGTCTGTGGCGCTGCGGGCTTTCAAAAAGCTATGCAAGGAGCTCAAGCCGGCGGCGGTCATTTTGAACGGGGACGTTCTCGACTTCCCGAAGATCAGCCGGCATCCGCCGATCGGATGGGAAAGCGCACCTTCTCCGGTTGAGGAGATTGAGGCGGCTCAGGATCACCTAG
>Ga0214543_1002833_pt1 | contig 34110 bp, 10 predicted proteins | sample CNSS2metaG_FD_160094 | JGI IMG/M metagenome (GOLD analysis project Ga0214543, IMG submission 160094) | Root nodule microbial communities from cowpea collected in UCLA plant growth center, Los Angeles, California, USA - CNSS2 | ecosystem: Host-associated > Plants > Roots > Nodule | place: USA... | reverse complement strand
ATATTTTAATAATTTAAACGGAGACGGAGATATGGCGGGGACGGATATTATGGCGGGGATATGTACATCCTCATACCCATACCCAATTGGAAAAGTCGGGGATTCCCTATACCCATACCCATACCCAATCAATGTGAGGATTCCCCGTCAAAACGGGGACGGGTTCGGACAATACCCACGGGGACGAGTTTATTTGCCATCTCTAATAATAGATATCTAATAAAACAATATCAAATAAACTTTATTTGGACATAGCAAATACTATGGATTATTACATATGATTTGAAAATTCGTAAATCATTGATATCAAACATCAAAGGCACACGTTAAGATAACAAAATGCATTAAAAATTGAGTGGAACATTCCATGAAAAAAAGAAAACAACTACGTGGAACATTTCTGAAAAAAAAAAATTGCGTGAACACGCTTGTATTTGAATATTATAATATAATATTAAATATTAGATTAAGATTTATAGTTATCTAAATTATTATTGTCTTAGTACATCCAATCAATTTTACATTTTTTAGAAGTTGAAGTCAAACAAAGTTTAAACATTTTTATTTTTTTCCATTTTTTGAGATAACAAAATTGTGACAGACATCAAACGTTCTGGAACAATTTGATGATTATTTCTAATAATAACTGCGTTCAGAATCGAAACAACTATAAACAAAAATTCAAAGCCACAATGCTTCACGGAACATTCAGAGAAGTGAAAGGACACAATGTGTAAATATCTGAAGCCAATGGTAATAGACAAATAAAAATATATTACTACTAATGTCTCTGCATGTGCCACTTCATTTGCTTAATTAAAATAAAAGGTTTATAATTTCAAACTTTGCTCTCAGTTTAATCAATATTCAAAGCTCAGAATAGCCATGGAGAATATTTTAAAACTCCTAACTCAATGCTTATCTCATAATGCCACGTTAATGAAGAATTTGTTTAAGAAAAAATATAGAACAGTTCAAAGCATGCTATTAACTCAGAAAAAGTTCAACCGAGTAATCAAGTTGACCAGAAAAAGTAAATGATAAAAAAATAAATAAATTAAGAAAGAAAATAAAAGCTTGTGAAGAAATTAAGTTGCATCAAAGATTAATAGTAGTTTGTAAAAATTAAATGGACTTGGAAAGATAAAGGGAAAACAGCTAAGTGTACAAGCAAAGCGAAATCAAATCAATTTAAAGCATGTTAAAGTATAAAGAATATAAGGTGCTTTAGATTAAAAGGAAGATTAAACACACCATGATATAAAAGTAAAATAAATGTAATTGAATATAATTTGTATTAAACATTAAAAGATAAATTATAAGAAATATTAAAACATTAAAAGTGGAATTGTTCTCTCTTTTGACATTTGTAAGGATTTTGAATGTTCTATAATGGGAATTCAAAATGATGTAGGACTTTCTATGTGGCATATTATAGACTTAAAACATCATCACTAATGTCCATAATTTATTGCCACCTGCCCTAATTTACTAAATAACATTTACTTTTAAAATACCAAAATTCAACATATTAATAACTATGCAAGAGTAGGTAGTTTCTCCAATAACCCCTTTCCATATGTTTAAATTGTGGCAAAAAGCTTTCAATTATTAAAGAATAGACTGTGAGTTAATATATTTTGGCTAATAAAAACTAAGATATTAACAATATACATGCATCATATATCGATAAAAATAATTGTACAACTAAATTAGGAATCTTATTCTTTTTTCAGAAAGAAAATAAAAGTTTTTTCATTGAACTATCCCATAATTTTTTCTTTTACATCAACTTGGTTCTTCTTGTTAAGCGACCAATTATAGAAAACTTTGAATCAAAAGCTTTCTCTTTTGTGTTTGGTGTTAATAAAGTCCAAACAATTTATGAACTACATTAAATGATATTGTATGTAGCTTGTATATTTTATGCAATGTCTATTTGTCAACTACATAACATTTAGCCTTTATAAATGTCTTGTAAATTTGTTTCAGGTTAACTACTGGGTATGGAGGAAAATCTTGTTAATTGTTAACATTTTAGATAGATTGACTAATAAATTTTCAAAATTCTTCCAAAAATAAATTTACACTTTTATAAATTGAAGTTTAAATTTAATTTAATCCTATAAAGTTGATATAATATATATATATATATATATATATATATATATATATATATATATATATATATATAAGGTAAAATTTGTATCACTTTATATATTATAAGTGTATTTGATTTTTTATTGATATGGAATCGTCAACACATATCTTTAAGCTGAGACATGTAAATATTTTTTTGAGAGATTAAATATTCATAAGTAGTCTTAAAAAATAACAAATATAGTTTATAATAAATTTGGAATGAATCTAATATCATTTTAAAAAGTATATTTGTCTAATTTAATTTTACAAAATTGAATTATGAAACGAAGTTTGTATCCACTAAAAAAATATATTCAATTATGTAATAACATTAATTCATCATATTTTTAGTTAATATAAAATTTTAAAAAAATCACATCTTCTTGAAATAAACACTCACATCTTCATATAAAAAAAGTAATTTCTTTTGCGTATTCAGAATTTCAGTCTGTACCCATAAGTTTTTGTATTTTGAAATGTTCTGAATCTAATTTTTTATATTCCAAATTATATATTCTGAAATAAACAATAAGAAAATATATTTTAGATTGGATAATCTTAAATACAAATTATAATCTAAAATATAATTTTTATATTCCAAAATAGAAACAATTATATTTTAAAATATAAATAAAAAATATATTTTAAATTATGTATTCTAAAATGCAGAATTTAAAATTTTAAATCCAATTTATTAAGATGCAGGAAGAAATTTATGGATATAGTTGAAGACACTGTAAAAAAAAAAAAAATAAAGGCCTTACTATAGAAGTAACTTGATGCATGGGTTGACATGGTGAAGTTATAGACGGCCCAAAATCATGTCTTTAGAGACTAATTTGATTGAGTTTTTCCTCAACCTAATAATTACTTCTTCCACTCCAATATCTTATAAGAAACGCTCAATATATCTCATCATAACAACGTCATATAATTAATGTGAAACTATATTTTAAAATATATAATATAAGACATTTTCATATTATGTGATTTGAAATTATCTAAAATTGAATTGCGTGTTCATGAATTACATTTTATTTTAATCAAGCGATCTATAATATTGTTTTGAATTATTTAATCCAGATTGTAAATGTTTGTTCTAATTTTTCTTTTAAATTATGTAATCTAAAATATTTTCTGGACTACATAATTCATATTTTAAATTTTATTATGACAAGTTGTATCTTCGCCATAATTTAACAAAAAAAAATTATTATATTTTAATTTCTAAGTCAACCAATTTTCTTTTGTTTCGATATTTTTTTATTTCACATTTGTATTCTTAAGCCAATTTTTTCCAGTTGAAAATATTAATTTTTAAGATAATAAAATCATTTTAACCGGTCATATTTTTATTTTAAATTCATTTTCTCTCATTGTTTAAATGTATGGAAATCATAATAAGGAATATTGTAATATGAAAAAAAAAGTCAAAGATAAAAGTTTTTTTTAGGATTCTATCCAATGTTATTCAAATGGAAAAAGAATAATGATGTTTTAATAAAGTCAAAATGAGATAATAACATTATGGTTAATTATTATAATTTTTAGCAATTTAAACAATATTATGTTATATTTTTTATTCAAGAAATATTTAATTTTGATATATTTATTTGATGCAGTACTTAATTTTATTTTAATTTTATTGTTAACATACCAACAATAATATTAGAAGGAGTGACGTGATCCTACTTTTGTTGCCCAAAATGACACAAACACCCAAAGTTTTTTATGATGTCCAAAGTATACATGTGTGATAGTTAGAGTAAGGTCAGTTGTATCTAGATTAGTTGTAAATGAATTTAAATATGTTATAAATTAAGCTAGAATGTCTTTAAAATTAATTTAATTTCATCGTAATTTATTAAGAGTAATCATAGTGTGTAATAGGACATTTTCAAATATATAACTCTCTCTCAGGATTTGTTATTAGCATCAAATCTTTATCATTAGATGAAAAACTATAGTTATTAGTGAGATCTCTTTATCCGAAAGTACCTCCTCCTTCTTATACCTAACACCTTTGATCCAAATAGACATGCCTACATATATATTTTGTGCGTCTCCAATCTTAACAATTTAATCCTCATTGATTATTATGATCCCGTTTTGTTGGTTTTCTAATCTTTCATATCAAAACAGATTTTTACTCTTTAGGTGAACAAAATTGTCTTTTACACGGTTTAGCGTTAGCTTTCAACTTGTGAATATAAGAAAGCCGATGAAGCACTTCTGAAATCAATTCAAATTAATAGAAATTTCCTTGAAGCGCACCTGACTGGGGTGTCTATCAACCTTATTATGCTGATAGATTTGTGCATTTTATTTCAAGTTATAGGTTTATAGCTGTTCTGTTTTATCACTTTGGTTGCTACTGAATGTGTGCCGTTGGTAGTTAATCAGCATTTACCAGTCTTCTGTTCATAATTAATTGTCTATTAAGTATGCAACTTGTGTTGATTAGATCTACTAATTATCATCTATCACATGTTTGACCATTATAATTATCCGCTGATAATGCAGGTTAATGTAACGTCTGAAAATCAAAACTCAATGCTGTATATTTCTCTCATTTTCTTAGCAGAGAAGCTCAAGTAAGAATTAGGGAAGAAGAATAACATAATACAACAATATCAATAAGCACTCACTTGCAGAATGAGGATAGATGTGAACAGAATCTGGGGAAAAAAAATAAATTGAATACATTTATATATATATATGCTTCACTCCTTGCAGATTGAAGAATTAATGGCAGAGAAGGGCGATGAGAGAGAGAAGCAGTGAAGAGCAAACAAATGCTCCAGAGTAAGTCACCAAAAATCCAGCTCCGGCGTCCATGGTGGGTGCTGGCGCCGGTGCCTGAGGAAACTCACTGGTTTGTGCCCTCACTCCGGCAGCAAACACAAGCCCAACCAAGAAAAACATGAAAAACAACATTGTTCTGCTCTTGCTAACGCATGCCATTTTTCTCAGACAAAAGAAGATGTGAAGAAAACAGAGAAAAATAATAATAATGATACTAACTCGTAGATAGCTTGTGGTGTTAGTGAGAAACAAGATCACTGATTTATAGGCTCGATCTGATAAAAGAATTGATATTTAAAGTTAGCGAATAATTAGGTTAATTTGAGTTTAGATGGCAGCAACGTTGTGGTTGGTGTAGGTCCAGAGCAGACAGATCATGTTGTGGTCCCTTCACACAGCAGGCTTCAAACGGCTATTCCATGCTTTTATGTTTTTGGTGAAAACTCAAACCGCTGTCAGGACATGTGTCACCAACATCCACCGATGCGCACCTCCATGATTTGTTTCCTTTCCCAATTTCAAATTATGATTGTTGGAATCTGCGAAAGAAAAATTCAATAAAATATAAGCAAAAAGACAGGTAGAATACGATAGACAATTAAATAATCGATACAATGAACAGAATAGTAGTGTGTAAATATTTGTTTTGTACTCTTAAAAGGTTCTGCATGACCAGGTAGGGTAAGGTTTCACAGATCTTATCACTGTTTCACAGTAGACGAATCATTTATCCTCAACTGTATGAAACATATATTTTCGTTTTAATTTGACTTTTGACTGTCAAACAAAAGAGGGAGAATAAAGGGTAAAAGATGAATGAACGGACAGTTTTTCAAATTCTGATATGTTTCGGTCAAAATTTAAGTGTAACTTATAGTAAGCACAAATGCATCGACATCTTTAATATAAATTTATCTAATTTATGTAAGGGTTCACAGCGGGTCTGGCCCATTAGACCGGCCCGTTATGTCTGTCTGCCGATCCCTCAAGAAAAAAAAAAGTAAGTTTAGTTAAAGTTTTTAATCGGTTAATCTATTGTGGTTTAATTTGTCTAATTCACTAAATTAGTAGATCAAAGATGAGTCAGTTCGTTTTTTGTTTATTGGTCTGTTTTTATTAATTTATTTATTTATATAATTAAAAGAATATTAAAAAATTAAAATTTTTATATTATATTTTTGTACAAATATAAATATGTAATATTATTATAATTTAAATAATTGACATTCACAAATCAAATTACGATTATTAGGTATTATAAAATAATTTAACATGTAAATATAATAATTATTTTAATTTATCCAATTAAAACTACTAATTGATCAATTAAAAGTTTAAAAAATATTTATATGGTTAAATATACTCTACTTATTATATATATATATATATATATATATATATATATATATATATATATATATATATATAAACAAATTTTATAAATAAAAATTTAACAAATTTTTTTTTTAAAAAAAGTGGCAGACTAGTTTATTAGTCCACCGACTCATCTTGTGACATGACAAATTACAATTTCTGATCTATTTTTCAATAGGAAAAAGTTACTTTGATACCACTATTCTCAAATAAGTACCGCTTGACACCAATTCTTCTTAATAAAATATTATTATTTAAAAAAATATTAATTTATATGAGTGTCAAATGGTAGTATTGGTGTCAAACTACTACCGTCATTTTCAATAACGAACCAGTCCGACCTATCAAAGACGGAATAAGCCAAAATGGTCAAGTTGACCCATTTTGTAACTCCTAAATTCATGTAATTTATTTTATGTAAAAAATATGTGTTATTAGAACTGGGAAAGATCTCGTTGGTTTTGTATGCGATTCTTTATTTTTAAATACGATATCAACGTAAAGTAATTATTACTTTTAGTTTAATTGATTGTGTAGGTGTTATATTTTTATTTCTAGTTCATTTAGAACATTTTCTTTTTGTTGACAAATAGTATAACTTGGTGTTGTTTATTTTATATAGTTATAAAAAGTTGATATCCATACTTTTCAATAAAAAAACGTCATAACGAAAAATATATGCTTCAAGTTAACTAATTACATAGTAACTATATTCAATTATTTAGAAATAATTTCATTAAAAATGTAAAACCTGTTCTATTCAACATAAAATCAAATGACTCGATCATTGGCCAGTGAATATTTTGAACTAAAACAGCTCGAAAAATGCTGGAAATGAATGTGCACCCGCACCTTTCTCGATCACAAGCCAGACATACTAATAAATCATGTTTTAATCCTCTACACTCTTTCTATATAACCCACATTTAACATTGTTTTCCTTATGTTGATTCTACATATTTCATCATCTTCAAAACTCAAGTTCTGGTATCTATATCAACAACTTCCTGAGTATATGGAAATGATGAAGACTGTGGTGTTCAGTGACAAATCTCACCTTCCATTTAAGAAGCTAATATTGAATACTTTTATATAGTTTATATCCAAATGTTCAACTTCTTATGGTTTACATATAAAAGAAAAGGCTAATTTTACATTCATATTAAAACTACGTACATTTGACACTCTTTTTAATAATGTAATAATATATATTATAAATGTTAAATTAAAAAATAATATAAATATAACTGAAATATTATTATTTTAGAGTGTTATAAATGAGCATGTTATGTCTTTTGTGGTGTCAAAGTGTCACAATTCTTTATTTTATCACGTTCACCACTTTACTTGAATTTTTAAAGAAGGGTAGCGTATTAAAAGCAAATTTGATTAACACCACTCTACTTCAAAATTATAAATGTTTCCTATGTTTCCTTTTTTTTCATCTCTAGAGTCCCTTTTTAAATTTTATATAGATTACATAATTGTTAGTTTGGATCTTTCCAAATAATATCATATTAGACATCATTATGAACTTGACATGTCAAAGTTTATCAATCATTGGCTATCATATAATTTTTTTTTAAAAGGAAAAATAAAAGAAAAGAAAATAAAGCATGAAGGACCACAATAAACCCATGATAGAAAATATACTTCATGAAACATAGACAAATTATACCAATTATGAAAAAAGATCTAAATAAATATATGCAAGTAAAAAATTAAACTAATTATTTTGTTCTCTATTAATGAAAGTTAAATTAGTTAACTTATCAACACAATGATTTTCTTCACGAAAAACATGAGAAACTTTGAACTACATATGCTTACAAAAATGCAAACATCAATGTCATTTTCCTCTAAGACTTCAAGAAACCACTCATTGATCCAAAAAAATTTATGACATACTAAAGAAATCTCATTTTCCAATAAAAGCCTTTGAAAACCCTCCCTCCGAGCATGTTCTAAAGCATAAATGACCCCATAAACTCTGCATAAATAGAAGTTTGTACACCTAAAAAACTTGAAAAGCTACCCACATATTTACCTCGACTTCCTTTAGAAATACCATCACATGAAGTGAAATCATAACAACTCCTAGTAGCACCATCAATATTACCTTAAGCCAATTAGCATATGGAACTTGTCATATTACATCCATAAATGAAACCACCCTACCTTTCCTAGTTTGAATATTGCAAATTTTCAGTACAAAAAAAAAACCAGAGACAATATTACTCATACACTTCTTAAATTTATTCCAAACCATACACGCTAACTCCTTAATTTGAAAAATAGTATAAGGAAACGCAATTGGATCTTGAAATCTACTATGATTCCTCATCCTCCAAATCATCCAAATAACTATAGTAATTACAACCATTTTAGTTACTTTAAACAAAGAACTACAAGGAGACTTCATGAACTTAATAATCAAATTCAAAGAAGAAGACTATGAATCCTGAAAAATTTCCTTCAACTATTCCCACAATCGTATAACAATAGAATAATTAAAGAACAAATAAGAGAAAGATTCAAAATTATTACCACCCAAAGAACACATAAAGCATAAAACCACTCATTTTTTAACCTCCAAATCAATAGGTAAATGATCATATAACAATTTTCAAATAACCAAAGTTTTAGCTAGTGGCATCTCATCCAACCAAATCATGCTTCCCAATCCACACATTTCATACCAGAAAATAGAAACTAAGATTTTGCAAAATGTAAAAATGAAACTTCACAACTATACAAACCCAATATTTACCAGGTATGTACGTATTTACAAAAAGAATGGTTAGAAATACCAAATACTTGAACTAAATTCTTGACAACAATGCTAAAAACTTGATGGGGTAAACTTCAATTAAGAATTTTAGTCCATTAGGCTTCAACCGCAAAAGTCACAACATTTTTAGCATATTGGGCTTGAGGCACAAAAGCTGCAATAACTTGTTGTTCATTGGGCTTGAGCCACGAAAGCCATAACATCTTTTAGTCCCTTACGCTTAAGGCCCAAAATCCCCAACATCACACATAATCAAGTTTTAAGAAAGTTATCCAATTGTGTGACCTATTGGCAAGTGCACCAAGTGAATTGTAGAACAACCGAATGAGGGTTATCGTATCCACAAGGATTTAACAAGTGTATTCATAGTTACTTTTTAGGTTTTTGGATTTTTGAATAAAGAGTACATGCAAATATAAATAGTAGTAATTATATAGATTGAGTGGAGTAGAGACTATGATTGAATTTCATCTCATCTTTTTCTACTGCAGCATTACTATCATGTCTACTTAATATTCAAATCATTTAATGTCCTGGGAGTACTCTTCAAGGTAGATCTAGGTTCATTCCTGAATCACCAGAACCTAAGAACTTCAGACCTAATGCGATTCCTCCGATCCTGGTTGAATGAATTTTTTGCCTTAAGTGCAAGACTCTCTCTCCTCTAACACATCCTTTAGATCTTGTGGGAGCCTCTAACAAGAGTGTGATGATTTGATTAAACCATGATTTGATACCACTTTTTCAACTCAATTCAAACCAATTAAATAGAAGAGTTGTCAATTCATCATTAAGCATAAATCAAACCACAAATTATTGAATGAAAGCATAGATAAATATCCAAGAAATAGAAGTACATAGAATTAGAATTGATTACATCAAACCTGGACACGAGAGAGTTCAACTACTCAAAGAATATTGCAATACAACTCCAGAAGCATCTAGACATATATTTTACAATAAGATCACCTATTTCTAGCCTCACAGACCTATTCCTACTCTACTATTACATTTCAAAATTTCCACTCAATGCTTAAAATGAGGACTTGAGGTCTTTATTTATAGAATTTTTTTGGCAGTGCTTAGCCAACTTTTGGCACTCAACCATGGAGGTTTCCTTCTCTAAAAGTTTTTTTTTTCTGTCTTTGCTGCCTCTGTGGCTCAGCACCACCTTTTTATGGCTTAGTCATGAATTGCCTCAAGTGCTAAACATCATTCTCTTGTGGCTTAGCCATGTACTACCTTAAGTGTTGAACATCATTTTGTTGTGGCTCAACTCCAAAAGTCACGTATGAGAAGAAAATTGTATCTCCTGAGGACCAACAATGAGAAGCATAACCTTCTTAGAAATAAAGTTTGAAACACCATTACTTAAAACCTTCTCAAAAAAAAAAAAAACAAAGGAGAGAGAGAATCTCCCTCTCTAACTCCTGTACCACAAGTGAAATAACTTGTCAAACCACCATTAACATGTATAAAACGATGAGCATATTGCAAGATATGAAGAATCCATATCAAAAAGCTTTCGCGAAAATCATAACAACACAACACTTGAATTAAAAAAAAAGAAGTCAATTTATGGTATAAAAAGTCTTGGTTATATGAATATTGATGACTACATTATCACCTTTGAAAAAGATAGAAAATCAATAGTTTCGGAAGTAAAACAAATACAATTTTTAACATTCATCCATTTACTAAAACCATTTTAATTAGAGGAACCATTACTTCATTTAAATTAACCCATAAAAAAATTATTTGATTGGCAAAGTTTACTTTTTAATATTTATGTTAATATTTCATACATCTTAATTAAAACTAAGAATAAATAAAAACTTAACAAGTTCCACTAGACATATAACATTTAATTTAAATATAGCACACTTAATAAAATAAATGATAAAATTTCTCTAAAGTATTCTATAGAATCGCGTTGCTGGTTATAATGTGATGATCAATTTCTTCTTTCTGCTTAATAGTTATAGTCCTAGTGCTAGTAGTAGCCATTCAAATTTCAATGAGTTTGGCTGGTGGGTTTTTCTTTTGTTGTTGATAGGAATTGAAAAAACGCACAAAGAAAATGATTGCAAAACGCACTACGGTAAAAACCTCATTTTACGTAGTTAATGATATTGGTGGTGGACAAACCAATATAAAAATAAAGTTGGTGATAATTTTAGATATTGAATTTTCATTTTGTATGGGTTGACATCCAAATCAATATAGAAAGGAAATTATGCATTGATTGTAAAATTGTATAAATCAGTAACAACTAGAATTTTCTTAAAGTAACACTATTTTCAATAAAAAATTTAATTTTTAATGAGATATTATTACAGTCTAAATAATTATATATATATATATATAATATTTAAATAATCATATATATATATATATATATATATATATATATGAATTTTTTGTTTATATTTCTTTTTCAAATTATCTTTTAAATAAAAATGATTTTAAATTAAAATAATTATTTTAGGCTTAAATATTGATTTCGTCTTAATATTTGTTTAATTTTTTCAATTTAGTCTTAATATTTTTTTTTTAATTTGATCATAATATTCGTCAATTTTGTTTAATTTGATTATTTTTGCTAACACATGTTAAAATAATTAAAGCAATTATGAACACTAACTATCATGTGTCAATTCATAATTCTTTTTTATCTTTTTTTTAATTTTTTTAATTTTTTTTACTTTAGAAACAATGACCACATGTTAAGCCAATATCTCACGTGTTAGTGTTATTTTTTTGTATTCAATTTAATCATAATATTCGTTATTTTTGTTTAATTTTGTCCAAATTTTTCTTAAAATTAAGCAATTTTGTTCTTCTTCAACTTGAAATCAAATTTAATTTTTTGACCCTAAACATAATATAAGTAATATAATTGATTAGTATAATGTTATGAGATTTTTAATATACTTTATGTGATTTTTAATAACTAAAAGATTTAAAAAAAAACCACGAAATGACACGTGGATAGAGATGTCAACAAAAATTTGTACCTGCGGGTATCTGCGGATAAAACCCGCAATGGGTAGGAAATGAATATTGAAAATGGATACATGTGGGTAACGGGTATGAGTATTTTTTATACCCGCATGTTAACGGAACGGGGTACGGGTATCATAGTATCCGTACTTGTGGATACTTGTATCCACTTTACTCTAATTTAAATTAAAAATAAGGTTTAATTACTCGTATAGTACCCAGTTTGGGACTAGTGTGTCAAATATGTACTCGATTTTAAAAAAGTGTCAATTGCATCCCAACTTTTGAAAATTGCTTCAATTAGGTCCCTTTCAGAAAAGAGTTGACTAACGCCGTTAGTCAACGTGCCACGTGTCAATATGTGGTTTTTTTATTTTTTTAAAAAAAATTTAATTTTTTTTTAATTTTTTAATTTTTTAAAAAATAATAAAAATGCCACGTGTCAAGTCCCTGTGTGTGACACGTGGCATGTCAGTGCCACGTGGCATTGCAATGCAACGTGTCAGTATCACTATCAGATGTCATTGTGTTGATTTCGATTTAGTCCCCATTTATGTTTTTTCGTTTCAATTTAGTACCTACTTATGTGTATTTGATTCAATTTTGACCTAATATTTTTTAATAATTAAAATACTAAAAGTAATTAAGTATAAAAGTTTTACAAAAATTAAGTATTTGATATTTATATTAAAATTTAGTGATAAAAGTCATTTTATTAAGTCATTTTTAATAAAAAAAATTTAGTATAACATTCATACCAATAGAAATTTTGATTTAAAATTAGTAAGAGACAATATTGTTTTATTTTGAAAAAAAAATAATAAAACATGAGTACTTAATAAAAAAGTAATTAATAAAGAAATATGTTATTTTTTTTAAAATATTAGTACTTAATTTTGTAAAAATATTTATACTTAATTATTTTTAATCTTATAAAAAATGGATTACAAAAATATTTTAATTATTAAAAAAAAATTGGGACAAAATTGAATCAGATACACATAACATATATGGGGACTAAATCGAAATCAACACAATGAGATTTAATAGTAACACTGACACACACATGACATTACAATGCCGTGGCACTGACAATGCCACGTGTCACACACAGGGACTTGACACGTGGCATTTTTAATTTTTTTAAAAAAAATTTAAAAAAATTTAAAAAAATTAAAAAAATGGAATTTAAAAAAAAAATAAAAAAAACCACAGATTGACACATGGCACGTTGACTAACGGCGTTAATCAACTCTGTCTGAAAGGGACCTAATTGAAGCAATTTTTAAAAGTTGGGATGCAATTGACACTTTTTTAAAACCGGGTACCTATTTCACACACTAGCCCCAAACTGGGTACTATACGAGTAATTATACCTAAAAAAATGATTAAAACATTACTACATTGATTTTGAATGAATTATTTTTTATCAATTGGTTTAGAAAAATCTCCATTTATTTGTAGATTTTCATTCAAAACTATTTAAATGAGTTGTTTTCATTTTGTTTGAAATTTATAAATGTTATGCATTGTATTTTTATTTAAAATTATGAATATAAGTTGTTGTTAAATATTAAAATTTTCTTTTTATAAATATCCGTGGTACCCGTGGATATATGTGGATATTAAAAAAAGATGCGGGTACCCGAACAAATATGAGTATGGGTACGAGGCAGATTTTTGTCCTGCGGGTAGGGTACGAGAGCTACTATCTGTACCCTATCCGCCCTGTTGACATCCCTACACGTGGGTATAAACAATTGATAATCTGTTAATTATTTTAACGATATTAGCAAAAAAGACTAAATTAAACAAAATTAACAAATATTATAAATATATTGAACAAAAAGAAATATTAAAAACCAAACAAATATCATAACCATATCATTATTTAAGCAATTATTTTATTAGCTTTACTATTTTTTAATTTAGTTATTTTTTTTAATTTGATTGTTTCTTTAAACTTAAGTATTTTTTTTAATTATAAAATTATCTAAAAAATAAATAAAAAATATTTATAACAAAATTGTAAAAAAGGTTTTTATATTTAATTTAATAATAATTTTATTATTTTTTATTGTAAACAAAAATTGAAGACAAATTTTTCACTGGTCATTTGTAGTTAGAATTTGATTATCTTTTAAATAACATGGTCTGAATTTTTTTTTAGATGGCGCCAAAATTCAATTCATGCAAAATTAAATTTGACTTACTTTTTCGGTACAAATATAACTTAAAATGGAATGAAATTAGTTTCTATTATTAATATTTTGTAATAATATAAAAATAATCTAACATTTAATAAAGATAAATGAATTCAACATTAGCATATAATATGAAACGATGTTAATATAGAATAGCCCTAACAATTTAAGTCGGTTGCAAATATGATGTGATTTGAAAGTTTACATAATAATGGATTGACAAAGCGACAAACAAATATCTTTCCATTATACTATTGGTCAACAAAAAAATTAATAACACACCACATCCTACTAAAGTGTTTTTTTTTCCTATTCCATCTATGTATGATAAGAAAAAACCAATGAGCTAGTGACTTGCTTTGTTTGCAAAGGCTATTTTGAAAAATAAAATAAAATAAAACAAATTTTTAAATCTTTTGTTCTTGAAAATGACATGCTCCTACCTCATTGATATTTCCGTTTCTTGAAAAAACTTCCTAGAAAGTTCCTGTTCTCTGTTAACATTCAAAATTTCATTTATATCAATTTATTATTGCTGAAGTTTTTTTTAACTTATCAAGGCTTAGGAGGAATTAAAAATTAATTACAATTGTGAATGATTTTTTTTTTCTTTCTTAAACACCTGATCAATTTTTTTTATGAAGTATTAATGGAATAATGTGAATCTGTACACTTATGCGTGTATAATATACGAATTTTCAAACAAAGAAAACAATACAACATCTACATCATTCTTATCATCGTATTAACAAAAACAACAAAAAAATAGTGATCAAGTTCTTAAAATTTAGTATAATTTAGCATTTGACATTTTGTTTATAATCTGGTTTTGAGAAGATAAATTAAATTAATCTAATTATCAATATAAATATAATCACAATCTAATTGATACGTTCACAAAAATCACATATTATTATTAAATATTATGTAACGTTGATGATGGGCTAAAGACGATGTGAACCTTTGAATAAAAAATAAAAATATAAACATTCAGCACACTTTCAAAATATTGAATATAACTTAAAGGTTGAGAAAAAAAAAAACTCTTTTGATAATTTAATAAAATAACATTTTTTCAAAATTTAGTGATAAAATTAAAATGACGTAAATCATTTGGAATACAAGTGAATTTTCTTTTTACTCTAATAATATAATAAAATATTTGTATTTAGTATGTTACATGGTTTTAAATATCAAGTTTTCAGCCATTTATAACTGATATATTGGGCTTGGATATTGGGTCACAAAATTGCTATAATCAAGATAAACCTTTGTGATATACTATTGTTATCTAAACATATTATCTATATTAATATATGATAATATATATAGCAATCAAGTATCATATATAGCAATTGAATATTTTTATAACCTATTTTCACAGAAAGTATATATTCAATCGTCATATTCAATTTTTTCATTTATATATTATATATATTTTTACTGATTTGAGGATCAGAGAATTTTTATAAATGTTTTACTGTTTTCTTTAGAGTTGAGATAAATATTGACAAAACAACGGCAATTTAATTCTTAAGAGTTCACTATTAACCTCAAAATTATTTTGATGAAATTAGGTAAGAACAAGTATATTATCATAATTTTAGTTTTGTTTATCATATCTTTAACAAATCAATCTTATACTCTATTTTATTGATCTATGATGATGAGTTATATTAAAACTTAATGCACCACATTATATTAACAAAAAATCAAACTCAATTTGTGTATAATTCGAAAAGAAGATACACATGTACAGTAGTGATGTATTTCTACTGGTATTAATAAAGTAACTACATATTTTATATACGAACAAGGTAATGCTATATTTTTAACAATTTTAAGTCCTTCTATTATTTTACTAAAAATACTAAATTATTTCGGTGGAGACTAAATAATTTCTAATCAATTTTATTCAAATTTATATTTTAGACTTCGTATATCTTCTGGACAATAACACTCTGTACTGATTTTTTTCATACAATTGATTTTTAGTGACAATACTTTTAATATGAAATTATATCAGGTTTAAATTGCAAGAACTATCATTTTAATGTATAATTTTAGTTTATATTTATGATGATTAATTTGCACTACTATACAATATATCTTTGGTTATTATAATTTTTATTTTTCAAAAACATTGAAATTTAAGTTAAAAAACTATAAACATTAAAAATAATGGATCGAAAAGGAATAATATATTAGCAAAAGAATTTAAGGATATTTTCGATAAAGAAAACCAACTAAAGATATTTCTATAAAAATAATTTCCTTAAGAAGATATTGTACAAAATAATTGTTCATTTAGACAGATATTAGAGAAAAAAAATGGTAAGGCATTTATCTCATTCTATTAATGAGTTCAATAATGGAGAAAATATTAAATAAAAATAAACAGATTTAATGTTATTTTGTTTTTGTATTTTAGAAATAAATACTTGTTGAGTTGAAAATATTATTATTGTGACAGTTGCAGTGCACCAGGAAATGTTGATTAATTAAGGTAATAGTAATGTATGTCTCTTCCTATTGGAGCGTGACGTAGCTGTGAGCATGCTCCCTGAAACACAAGGAGATGTTAAAATAAAACATTTGAATGAAATAAAATTGGGAAGCTGGCAAAAGTGTTAATAGTAAACGAGAAAGGGACAAAATAGGGAATGTCAGAGTAACACGCGCAGCCAATAGTAACTTCCCACGTCGCCTGAATTCTCAGTAAACGGAGTTCGTTGGTACACACATAGAGAGAAGCAACAAAAGGCCCTTTTAAATACCAAACACTGACACACACAAACGACGCATCTCTCTCCCTTTCTCTTTCTCTCCTTCTCTCTCCCTTTCTCTTTCTCTCCTTCTCTCTCCCTTTCTCTCCCTCTCTATCTCTCTCCTCTTCCTCCTTCGGCTTTGATTTCTCTCTCCTCATTCACGATCCCAATTCCACTAGGGTTAGGGTTCCATTACCCTTATCTCCTTCTCAATTATCGTTTTCCTCTTTAAACAGCTATTCTATTCGATTATTAACCATTCTTTTCCGTTTTGTCTTTTTTCTTTTGTCATTCGGTGAATCCAGGATTCATTTCCGATGCGATTCTGAGCTTGTTAGATCCACGACGAGGTTTCGTTTCCCAGATTCTTTTGTAAAAATTCTTCCTCTGGCCAACAGGTTAGATTATCATTTATATATTTCTCTTGCAATTTTCACTTCTGCGACGTGTCTCCGCGTAGATTATTAGTTCGTGACGATTTCGTCTCGCTTTAATGGTTTCTTTTGTATTGTGTGAAGAAATTTGAGTTATAGTTTGGAGGTGGAAATAGTTAGTTGTATTTTTGCAGATATCTACAGCGAATGTCCTTTTTCCTCACACGCCATGACGATGTTTTTGTTGAATTTTAATCTAATTTATTAGAATTTTCAGTGACGAGTGTTAATGGTATGATGTATTGATTTCTGGCCATATCATATGGCGGTGTATTACTGTTCCGGCTTTGGCTTCTGTTCCTAATTGTAGAGGCTTGAATTGGGTTTTGTTCTTTTTTTTTTTTTTTTTTGTATTTCTCTGTTCATGTTTATGAACTTTTGGTCAAAGTTTGGTGGTTAAATGATGTGAGGTTCAATGTTTTCAATATTTTCTTAATTCTAGTTAGATGTTTCGCTTTTTGTTGCGATGATTAGTTATGAGGTAAAACTTTTTCAATATATGTGACCACTTTAATTGTGTATTGATTTCTGGGAAGATTATGGTGTGATGCATTGACTGAGCAGGTATTGGACACTAGTTTAACTGAGGAATCATGTATGCATGTTTGAAAAAAAAAAATCTTATAATGCTGAAAACAGGGGTAGCTGCTAAAAAGGACCGTTCTACTCCTCACTGCTATAGCATTACAACTTGAGCATCTTCAACTATCTTAATATTTTAACAATATTGAAATGAATTTATGATCGTGAATATATCTGATAGTAGCCTTGATATCTTTCGCATTGTGTATGGTTCATTTTAATTGAAATGGATATGCAGCAGGACTTTTACTTCCGCATGTTGTGTCAATTTGTAATCTCTAATTGGTTAAAATTGAATCAGTGCTGTAACTTTTTCTATCAGGGATAGGGTGGTTTAACTGTTGTAAATTGCTCTTTTTTATATGTCTAGGAAGGAATTTTTTGCAAGATTCTGAAAGTTCATTGGTCAAATAATGTTTGATAATGTTACTGCCTGGTTTATGGTTTATTTTCAATTTGTGCTTGAGAAATTGAGAAGTCGCATGATTCCTTGACATTTTTTTCCGGGTTCATTTTGAAACTTTGGGATTTGTCTGTTTATGCAACCCAGCATGTTCATGCCTAAAGAGGAACAACGCACCATCTCTGTTATTTCTTGTTTAAGTGGACATGCTCAAAAGCTTGTTTCGTCAATATTTTGCTTTGGGAAAAGGATTTATACTGTTGTCTTACATAAGTTTGATAATAATAATAGTTGCGTTCTGGGTTTGCTCTGATGTGGCTTTTTGTTTATAACGAAATTTGTGATGAAGTAATCTTAGAGGCTCAAAGCAAAAGGATCTATACTGTTGTCTTACATAAGTTTGATAATAATCATAGTTGCGCTCTGGGTTTGCTCTGATGTGGCTTTTTGTTTATAACGAAATTTGTGATGAAGTAATCTTAGAGGCTCTGTATTTTGAATAACATCGGTGCAGGAAAGTTGAAAAGGATGGACCATGACAAGACTGGGTGCCAAGCTCCTCCTGAAGGTCCTATACTGTGCATCAACAACTGTGGATTTTTTGGAAGTGCAGCTACCATGAATATGTGTTCTAAATGCCACAAAGACATGTTGCTGAAACAGGAGCAGGCCAAGCTTGCAGCATCGTCCATTGGGAATATTATGAATGGGTCATCTAGCAGCACCGAAAATGAACCTGTTGTTGCTGCTAATGTTGAAATCCCACTTATTTCAGTAGAGCCTAAAACTGTCTCTGTGCAACCTTTATTTGGTTCAGTTTCAGAGGGGAGTGAGGAGGCAAAGCCGAAGGATGGTCCAAAACGTTGCAGCAACTGCAATAAGCGAGTTGGTTTGACAGGGTTTAATTGTCGATGTGGCAATCTTTTTTGTGCTGTACATCGCTACTCAGACAAGCATAATTGCCCGTTTGATTACCGCACTGCTGCTCGGGATGCGATAGCTAAAGCAAACCCAGTTGTCAAGGCTGAGAAGCTTGATAAGATCTAAGGTTTAAAGTCGAAGTTTCATACTTGAGATGAAGTTATGCACAATTTCATCATGAAATGACCCGAGTTTCCTTCACATTTTATTGGTGTTCTTATTATATTGTTATATGTGGTATGTGACTTGGAGTTATAGGACATCTCTGCAATTTGAAGGACTCTTTCATGTGATTGGCGAAAATATATATGTTGGCCGCAGTGTTTAAGCTTTTAAATTTTTGCTGGTTTGGTGAAAGTTGGTGTTGTTAGCTTTGTAATGCTTCTATCCTGTATCAGAATGGTATGTGCAATTTGAAGATGGTACCAAGAGCATTGATAGATTGTAATTGTGGTGGGCTTTCTATGAATTTATTTTCGATAAAACTTTGGACCCCTTTTCATGTGCAAGAATTTTTAGAATTTATTCTTCTCCATAACTTATTCAATATAGTAAGTACCAAAAGGAAAAAAAATGATTAAGTTGGGTTAATATTTAAGAATTTGTCACCGACTGGACCCGTAGACGAAAAAAATTAATATCGGGAGTAAAAGCAACCTTAAACTAACTTAGTTCTGAATATTTTGTCAAAAGTGTTTTAACAATTTTCTCTAGATCAATTTAAAAATAAAATTGATCAATCCCATTCAAACGGTATTATACATGCACTGGTTCGTTTACAAGCTTAAAATTCTCATGCAAGACTCGCACCTGCAACTGTTTTTGTTCAACTTCATATTCCCTTGTAAATTTGTCCCCATGTATCATCTACACCATCTGATGGTTCAGCTAAATAGTATGATATCCATCTTTCTAAAAGAAATATCTGGTTAAAATCCAAAGGGGACCAAAAACTTATCCCATAGATTGTGAAAATCCCGTTACTAAAGCTCATGCCCCAATGTTATTCTTCTCAATTCCTCATCGAAACACGAAAAAAATCCCGTTTCTAAAGCTCAAGTTGCATCAAGATCTTCTCATCAGCGAAATTTTTTGTTGATTCTCTATTACAAGTCTGTGAAGAGGTAGTGAGAAGATGGTGTTGTCACAAGAAAGATCGATATGCCTGCAAATCTGAAGTTACTTGGATCATACAGAGCCCATTTGGTTACACTTTTTGCAACAGCCAGACAGAATGGACATCAACAAATTTTTGGTCTCATCAAACTCGGTTCCGTTTCCACCGTATGCCAGACAGTTTCACGTTCAATGTATTTGTGCAATGCAACTATGCTTTCACACAGCCCAGCACACTCATATACGGTACATTTCTCAAGCCCACAACCTAACTAATAATCCCACCTAAAGACCACAACCTAACCAATAATCCAAGCAAATATCCAAAATTGAAAAGTCGGGAAATCAAATCATTGAAAATAAAATTCAAAAGACTTTTTTAAAAAAGATATGCACATATTGTAACCATAGTATTAGTAGATAATGGATCCATCATGTATGAGTATTTATTATTTTATTTATTTATATCTTGGATTAATTTTTGTAGCCATTTATACATTTTATGATTGATTTTATCTTTTTATAATATAAATCAATTTATTATTTTACTGTTTGAATTTTATTATTATTTTTCTAAAATTGATTGACTACCTACCATAATAGATTATCTTATAAAATGATTAGTTTTATATTTATTTTTTAATAATTATGATAAAATTTATTTTTTTATTAACATAATAAAAAGAGTAGGTACATGTATTTTAAGGAGTTACAATAAAAAAATAAAAAAATACTATTAGAATAAAAAAATAAAAAAAAGTAATTTTTTTAATTAATATGCACATATATAATACATATATATGACACGTATTTAATATGTATGTAATATATTGGTACACTTATTTTAAAAATAATAAAAAACGTGACATATGTATATTACAAAATGTATAATAGTTTTTACAAACGTCATAAATATATGATTGTGATTATATAAATCCAAATTAACATAAAATGTATTAAAGTTGTCAATATAAAAAAATTATAAATTATTATCATAAAAAGTATTACTACTTTGTATACTAAATATTTTATTGATAAATATCAGTAAAATATACTCTAATTCCAAATACGTATTATAACAAAATTGAAATATTAGTGCGTATAGGTTACACCTATTATAAACTTTTTACTCTGATTTAATTTTTCTTTTTTAATCTATTTTCTCTCCCTTAATTCAAGTAACCTAATCTTTGTACTTTTTTTTCTCTTTTCTTTTCCTTTCCACCCACAGCTCAATCCAAACAAAAAATAAATATTAGTAACGTAAAAATATTTATCTATAAAATAAAACAATACATGTCACCCTGTAAATCATAAGGAATTTGCTTCGGATGCAAATATTAAATAAAGACTATCAATTTTTTCAGAAAAATAATACTTTGACAAAGTTTTATTTAGCAAATTTTGACAAATAATAATTTTTGGTAAAGAAAATTCTAAAACTTTTATTACTTTATTTTTATAATTTTTATAAAAAAATAAAAAATATTCTATTTAGTAACTTAGTCAATAAATTTGTGAAAAAAAATATTTTCGTATAATTAATATAATATGATATAACAGAAACAATTCCTAAGAATATATATTGTTATTTATATAAAAATCTCGAGACATCTTAAATGATTACAAAAAAGTCTAACTGGGATGGGACCTTTATATGTTGAAGAAGACAGTTTTTATCTTTTTATACTATTAATAAATTCATAGTAATTAAAATAGATTAAGTATAATTTATTAAAACAGTGATGTATAATAACTTTATTAAAATGGGTGTTACATATGAAAAAATAAAGTATATGGTATATTTAATTATATATGAAAACTAATACTTTTATCGTAATAAAAAAATTAAGTTAGAAAAATAAGATAGTCGATCTTTTGTAAGAATAATTTTATTAAAAATGTAATAAAATATTTTCAAAAATATTTTATGAAAAGATATCAATTTAAGATTTCATAAAAACTGTTTTTTCAGAAATTTAAAACCCCTAAATCTTAAAACTTGTAACTTTATTACACGCTCCTTTTTCTACAAGTAAAATAAAACATCCATTTATTTTTAATATTAAACTGAAAGGTAGATATTTATGTTATTATTTTAAAATTTAAAAATCTTCCTCTCTTTTAACAAAATAACGTACGAGTAATCATCTAATTTTAAAAATATATATTTAAACATAATTCGTTTGTTATCTCAATTTTTCCTGTTCCTTTTTCAAAACACGATCGTGAAAAATAATTATTAATAACTAGGGAACGTATTGATGTTGTTGTATATTGGTATTTGTATTTTTTTAATTTTGTTAAAGATTTGAGTTAACATTAATAAAAGATATATAATTAATTTATAAGATAATTATTAGATGTTAATTAAAAAAATAAAATATATACAAAAAAAGTTTTTAAAATAACAGGTTGAAAAAAGAATTTTAAAATAACGGTTTGTGACATCCTTTTTAAATAGAATCATCTACTTAATAAAATCTCACATAATTATAATAATGAGAAGCAATCAGATGAACAGAAAACGATAGAGTGTATTTGATACAGTCATCCAAGAGTATTCAGGAAGATTGAAACTTAGGCATATCACAGTGCCCTAACCAGAAGGAAATTTAAACGAGAGGGACATTAAAGCCATAACAACTACTATTAAGAGCTACAAGTAACTGGTCCAAACTATGCAGCACCGCTACCACCAGCAGATCCACCTCCAGAGCTCTTTCCATCTGCTCCCACCATAAGGTGATCATTGCAAAGTAAAGGAATCAAGGCGAGAACATACACAACAAAGAGAGGGTGAGCTAGCGTAATTTAAAGTTAACATAGTATAGTAGATAAGTACTTAAACAGTTCAAGCATTTTAACATAGTGTGTGCAGAGAATCATGTTATTGCAGACAAACAGGACACCATGACTCAATTATCCGGATACATATACTAAGATCGGATTCACTGGACGCTTGCACTTGTGGTGGCCTCTACTGCTCTGCAGAGCCATTGCCAATGGGTTTCACCCTACCACGCACAAGGTTAGCCTTTAAGCGTCTGAGGCCATTATCCTGCCAGAGACTAGGGCCTCCCATTACTCTCACCACTTGGGCCAGTTTGCTCTACTTGAGACTCACTGACCCTTTAGAGTTTCGGGATGCAATCCTTACTTGAATCCATATCTTAATATATACACTACACACTACCATGAGGTTTCCCACGAGACTCATGGAATTACGCCTATCACACACCAAATTCATGTTTGTTAACATATCCAACACCTTTATCTCAAAACATCCAATTCTCATGCAATGTCTCAACCAACCAAAATCCATGCGTTATTCATGTCAACATACCAACTTTTAGTTCAGAGGATTCAAGCAACCACATACATTCACATGCTTTAGATTTGAAAGAAAAGGGGTAGATAAATAACTCACACAATTCACCCATCAGACAAAGAAAGAAAAACAGAATTGAAACCATCCGCTGCAGCAGCCTCGCTCAAGCTAGGAGTCGTCGCCCAGACGAGAGAAGTTGTCTCGCTCAGGCGACGGGCTCTCGCTTAGGCGAGCCTGCAACAGTGGGTCATTGGAGAGTTTCACGATCCCTCGCTTAGGCGAGGCTGTCTCGCCTGGGCGAGCTGTGCTGTCGCTCAAAACGCAGCCCCTCGCCTGGGCGAGTGCTCGAGGCAGAACCCTGAGCGAGTTGCTGATATTCTCGCCTGGGCGAGAATATCAGTTCTCCCCCACTGTTCCACACATGCAAGGCAGAAAAACGACATAGAGCAACATCCAAAATATATGCCAACCATTTTTACACGATTCAAACACCATTCAAGCACCCATAACATGGAACAGAACATAAGCATGCCACAATAACTTTAAACTTAAAAACCTAGCTCCCCTTACCTTGTTATACGCTAGCAGAAAAGAGTAGTAACCCAAGAAAAGTAGTGGAGCACAAGAGCAGGGTACGGAGCTGAAAACAGACCCACACAAAGTTGAGAAAGGGTGCTAGGGAGAATCCAAGACAAAACTATTAGCCTCTGAACTGGTGAAAGAGAAGGACAAGGTTGGAGTTCGACTTACCTGGAAGTACAATGTCCTTTGCTATCTCGAAACAAGGAGAGAACCTCTATGCCCTAGCAGAGCTCTTACACTAGACGAGGGGAGGGAACAAGGAGCTGTTTTCTGAAAATGGAACAGAATGAAGGGGTTAGGGGCTGGCAAGGGTATTGGGTCCCCTTATTGGGCCGGCCTTAGGCCCACAAAGGCTAGGCCCCAAAACTCAACTGAAAAGGAAAAAAGGGCTTACACGGTTAAAAATAAATTATTTATAAAATAATTCTTAAAATAATAATTAAAAATAAAAGTAAAATTATAAAATATGAAAAAAAAAATTTCTTTATATATTATTATAATTCATGAAAAAAAAATAACGTTATTATATTCTCTTGTGCAGGACTATCTCGTTTTAGTCTCCTTAAAAAATGGTTGACGTTTAGTAAATTGAGGTTTGGTCCCAATACAGTTATTAAATAATGTTCATTTTCTCCGATAGATATAAGTGACCATATAAATTATTCTAAGTAGTATATTATGAAACTGAATATTTATCAGGAAAATGTTAGTTTCACAAAAAATTTTCTAACAAACTTTGACCAACTACTAATTTAGATAAAAAAGTATTATTTTATTACTTTATTTTGTTTAAAAAAATAAAAAATCAATCCATTTTAATTCTATTTTTATAAAAATTTTGTCAACTTTGTGAATTTTTTTTTTTGTCAAAACATAATTTTTCTATTTATTAAAGCTTAAATATTTTTAGAATAGAGCGATTGACTAACTCTAATCAGGGCAAACATAGATTAATTAAGCAAAGTGAGAAACTTTTTTCGTTAAAAAAAGGCTTAGAGAGGTTAGCACCAATGCTATGCAAATAGAAGATTAGTAAGTGCTTGAGTAATTTACGTTAATCAAGCAAAAGTCTCACAAACATTGGGCATAATAAAAGACATAAATAATAGATATATATGGTCTTTGCTCACTTTCTTAGTGGTCAAATGTCTCAGAAAATCAGCACCTATTTTTCTTTTCCAATTGCGAGAATAATAAAAACCAAAGTAAAAAAAAAAAATTAAAAAAGCATAACAAAATTGTATGGTGACTCGTACGTTGTCTTGTCCCATACACTTGGAAATAGCTTCCCTTCCCTCACTCATTCCACATTGTGAACACCCCACCATTTGACGTCTGCATGGATTCCGCCGCCGCCGCCGACCAACCGCCGTAACCTCCGGCTGGCATGTCATAGTCAACCTTCACCAAGCCAAGTTCCTCCGCCGCGCCCACCGCGTTACCCGACGTTGCATTCGAAGCCATACCAAAACCACTCCCTGCAAACCCACCAACATTGCCATTATTGTTGTTGTTATTCTCCAACACAGATGAAGAAGAAGAAGAAGACCCCATGTTCATCATTCCCTGAAGCAATGCAGGGTGGTTCTGGAGGTAGCCGCCGTAGAACTGAGGATTATTGTGCAGGTAAGAAGAAACACCACTCTGCTGGTGCAACTGAAGCTGCGTTTGGATGTAACCCTGGTGTAAAGGGTCTTGGTGAGAGAAGTGAGAACTGATGTCATGGTTTTGCAAGGTTAGCAGAGGCTGAGGTTGCTCGAACTGGTGGTGCTGCATTAGAGGGTAAGCGTGTAGCCTAGAAGAGCTTGAGGTTCCATATTGGAAGGTGGATGAGCCCAGTGCAATCATCTCTTCACGTTTTCTAGAAGATTCTAGAGCTTGAGCTTCTTTCAGACGTTTTGCAGCGCCTCCTCCTATCGGGAGAGTGTTGCTTTCGAGAATCGCTTTCACGTCATAACGGCTCATGTCAAAGTTTGTGACGGCGTTCAGACCTCTGAACTTTATCGCTGCTATGTCGTAAGCTTCTGCAGCCTCTTCCTCAGTACCTGCAACCACAAGTAATGTATATTCACTGAGACTTTTTCCTCATAAATAATTTTTCACGTTGGTTAATTTGAATATCTGATTAGTGATTTATGTGGGTGGCTTACTGAAAGTTCCCAAGTAAAGATCTTTGTTTCCTGCAACTCTACCAATCCTTGCTTGCCATCTTCCATGTTGGTGATGCCTAATCAAAGAATAATGATATTCTGCTAAGAAAATAGTAGAAAGAAAAGGAACGAATGCATGGGATGAGAGGAAGAAGAAGAAGAAAGCATTGCTGCTCCATTTGACACCTTGTAACTCCGCGATACATTGATGCACCTCTAGAGAAACCACTACTTTTCCTGCAAAACACCACCACAATATGTCTAATAATAAGCATTTGAAAGAGTTGAAAGAATATTATGAATGCGTGTTATAAACTTTTTAACCTATTTCGATAACTATATCAGGTAGAAACTCATCATAACGAAGCCATTGTGTGTTTAAATGACTGCCACAATGAAGTTCTTAATTTAATCGCGTTCTCAGTTATCAAAAGTTTAGCAAGCGACTCTAATTAAACTGTACTAGTGTGTTTGTGTAACAAAAGGGACTATATAGATTTAAAAATTAGTTTTACTTGTCTCCGTTATTGCACTATTGTAGACTTGTATTGTACATGTTTTATATATGCACGCTGTCTTTGAATTAGTCACCTTCTAATAGCGGCAACAAATTCTTGTCTGGTCATGTGTTTCATTTCATCCAATTCCTTCTCGTAGTTGCTAATCTGTGGAAAAAGTAAAGTAAAACCAACAAGATTTCCTTTGAATCAGAGTCTGAGAAGCATTGAGAAAGTACCATTAACTTACTGGAAAGTTGGTAGTGGTGGATGTTCCCCAGTACTTCAGTGCTGCTAAATCATAAGCCCTAGCTGCTTTCTCTTCTTTATCATATCCACCTGCCATTAAGTAACAAAAGGAAAACAACACATTTTTGTGTGGTTTGATTTTCTACCTCCATGAACTTATATAAATGAAAAGGGGTTGGAAAAAATAGACTGAAATGGAAACACTTACCCAAATAAACTGAAGAGAAGTTGGTGAGAATATGAGCAAAAGCAAAACATCAAGAGAAATGTGTTAATAGAACTCTCAACTAATAATATCACCTAATAAACTTGAAAATAAAACTCTGAATGAATTGAAATGAACTTTAATCACCTTGGCGTCCTTTTCTTGATTGTCCTTCCCTTCTACAGCTATTATCCCAAAGGTGAGCTTCATATCTTCCAGTCCACCTATGTCTGTTTATATATATTCATTCATTTAATTAGAACAATAAATTATCACAAACCCTGCAAAAAACAGAAAAAAAAAAATGATTTAGTGAAACGCAGAATGAGTATCCAACCGCGTTACTCCACGATATATGGATGTTCTCTGACCGAAAGTATCCAAAGTTCTTCTAGGTGCAGCTTCAACAGTGTTTGTACTATTTTCACCACTGGTTTCACATGTAGAATCCTTACCACTTCCCATGGATAATGTCAGCGATTGTAAGTTACTGTTAGCATTTTCTTGATACTCATTGCTCGGTGTGTCCACCACAGGGTTCTGCAGAGGCACCAAACTGTTGTTTGTGAACAGATAATCTGAATCATTTGATTGAATTTCGTTTAAAGCAGCAAGCTCTGACTGATTTTCAGACTTGCTCACTCCAAGAAAATCAGCCACTTTTGGAACCTCGTTGCTGCTATGAGTGTTAATCAGATTCCAATCTGTGGAATTAATTAAATAGCGGAAAAGAAACATTAGCAATATAGAATGAGAGACAGAAGAAGAGAGAGAAGAGAGAGAGAGAGAGAGAGAGAGAGAAGGTTAATTACCATGATTTTGGAAAGGGTTTTCCATGGTTTCGTTCACCAGCCCAAGGGAAAATTGATGGTACTGAGTTGCTTGAAGATCATGGGATGATGGTAAGGAAGAATGAGTGGGAGAAAGAGGGAAAGAAAGCCAGTTGTTGTTCATTGAGCCCTTATTTACTTGCTTTACCTTTCAACAAAATCAAAAACAGCTATAACACATTAGATATGAAGTATATATTTGCAAAAGGGAAACCAAAGATGTGGAAAATAAGAGAAGAGCAAAGAAACATATATAGGTTTACCAAGGGTTGTATTGTAGCAAGGGGTTTAAATCAATGAACACACACTTTGAATCCCCCAAGCCTTTCAACTTCCAAGCTTAAGACAATGGAAGAGGAGAAAAGGGCTAAGAAAGGAACATTTTAACATTATTTAAAGCTCTTCCCTTCTTCCTCGTTCTCTGTCCTACAAGGTATAATAGTTAAAATGATGTGTGAGTGTGGCACCCCCTCAGCTAAGGTCGATTTTGTAGACTCTGACTCTTCTCCCACCAGTTTCCAACACTAGCAAACAAAGTTAAAATCTGCCTACAATGATTATTAAATAATTAATATCTATGTAATAAGATATTATCAGGGACACGAGTGTGTTATTAAACTATTATCCTTCAAATCCTTCAGTCTTTGACCAGAGACAATACCACCATTCTAACTGGAAAAATTACACTCTCTCTCTCCACCCACTTGGTTTATTGGAACTCTCGTCCTCGTTCTGTGAAAACAATGACTCCCAAAAGCCCAGCATTCCCACACACTACAAATCATCTCTCGGTCTCAAAATCAACGACTCTACGTAAAGTTAGACTACCGACCTCTCTCTCTCTCTCTCTTTGTGTATACAAGCCACATGAAGGAAACCAAAATAAAGATCTGAAACGGGATATTTAAACACCAGGTAGAAGATCAAGTCCATTGTAGAGAAACTCTCGAATTCGGTATATAGATTAAGAAAGAAAAACCAATCTATGGATTCCCGAGTCCTGCATGTGTTAAAGATGCATGAGTACGGTCATGCATTATTATATGGTGAAAATCCGACATATTAAAAATTAAAAGTACTGAATGAAAGAGTAAGAATTACTTTTTGTTCAAAATGAGACCAAGCTGTATTGCATATTAATATTATTTAATTTAACGTGATTCAATTCAGCAGTAATTAAGAATTATAATTTGAAGGGTTTTTTTTGTTCCCCCAAGTAAAAATCTGTTGACCACCTACTCGATTTCCTCACCCGTCAAAAGGCCACTAGCTTCAAATTAGTTTAATTTAACTTCAAACATATGCTATCATTTATCTGCACTAACACCAGAAGCTTGTATTCTGCTATTAGGTTAAGTTTCGTCCTAAAAGCCCCATTTCTAAGATAAAAACAAAGTATAAAAATATCTCCCCAACCACCGTCTATGCTCAGTGCCTTAACCTGCCCGCACTCACCATCCTATGTTAGCCCTAATGCATCTTCACGTATCCGAATGAATAATAATCATTACTGAACATGGCACAAATATTTCATATTTTATGGAATGTCCAAGTTATCACTCAATAATTTATAGTATATTCAGCTAGTAGAGATAGGGAATAATATAAGTTACTACTAGCTATAGGCAAAGCTTGGATCTCGTAATATACCGCAATTACAGCACAACACACGCACACGCATATCTTTTATGAACATATACTTGGTAGCTTAAGCACAACGTTAAAATGTTAGCACTACAATTATGCACACAAATAATGATTTTTATATCTCTGATATCATGTAAATGTGGCATACAATAATATGTTGTTGAGAGGGATGAAATTAAAATGCTAGGATAATATTACATATGCATGTATTTACTTTTGATTTATGAAGATACACATAAAAGGAACATCTCGTGAGAAGGCTATAAGCTATTCTTGTGGATAATAGTAAAATAACTTCGGCTGTTATATATTTTTTTCACATAAACTTTCTTCTTATATAAGCTATACCATGGCTATCACATCTGTTTGATGCATGGAGACAGAAGATTAAAAGCGCAGCTATATCTATAGAAAAGAATATACAATTTTCAGAGCATAAACACTAATCAGTTAGTCAGTGCAAGAGCGAGGGGATCCATGCATATTTTCTATTTGTAAAACATGATTTTAATTTCTACCAAATAAATTAGAAACCTTGGACCAGACAATCTCAGATGTAATTCACCAGTTAGTCATGAGATGAATTCGAAGAATCTAAACAGAAAAATAAGATTACTATATATAACATATTGATTAATGCAGCAGCGATATTACCAACAATAACACTGAGAAGCACTGGCAGTGAAGAATAAACAATTCCAAATACCTGCCAATGTTGATGATGCACTGCTACCGCCAAATTGTTGTGCATAAACAATAGGCGATTTTGACCGAAGTGAACACAATAAGGGAGCAAAACCCCACGTCTCTCGCTGTTCCAATTTTTATACCTCAATAACTAAACCAAACCAAATCTAAAACTAGTTCTTGCAACAACGGTGAACAACACTCTCTATTCCAAACGCGAAAACTGTATTGTTTATATACCTAAACCAAGCATTTCCTTAAAGCTTGAACATGCAAGAAGACAGAAAACAATGAAGCATAAAAAAGAAAGGGAAAAGGGAATAAATAGGAATGAAAATGGAACTAAAAAGAAGAAAAAGAAGTGCATGCATTGATGATATGAGGAATCTGTTTCTTCTCTCACAGTGTGAACAGTGTTAATTGATTTTAATTTTTTTTGTCTTGAAAAATGTGGAAGAGGAAGGGAATAAATAGAGTTTAGCGAATGGAAGGAAGAAAGGGGTGCATGGTGGCGTGGTGCTGATTCGCCATTCGCCACCGGTCATACGCAGTCAACCAGAAATTAATCTGGTTGTCACGCCGTTTCAGGTTCTTGGGCCAAATTCAGAGTCAGGGGAATGTGACTGACACGTGTCCATTGTCCCTTCCTGCTTAGGGTTCTCTTTGTCTTCATGCTTTCACTTTCAAACTTTGCAGCCAAACCAGCCAATAATCCTGTTTGCATGCCTGCACTAAAAAACATGAATACCTAAAGAACTTTGACCACGTTCTCACCACCCTACCCATAACTATCCCTTCATTATTATCATCCCCACATTACCTCTATATCCTTCATATCCCTTCAACTTCACACATACATAGTCAAAAAACCAAAACATATCAGAAAACAAACAACACTGTATCTGTTCCATCTAGTAGAATCAATCTTAAGATTAATAAATATTTAGTTATTTAAATGGAGTCTCTTTTACTGATATTAAACAATTTGAGATATTTATATGTCTGTTTGGCATGATGATGATAATGTTTTTTACAAGTATTTAAAGAAGGAGTTGAGGGTAATTGGATGAAGGGTTGAAGGGCATTTAAGGAGAAAGGAGGTCACGAGGATCCATAGAAAATTTTGAGAATTTCCAAGAGATGGGAGGAAATGCCGGGAAAGTGCTCGTGTCGCCTCGAAATGAAACACTGGAAAAGGTTTATGTTTGGAGTGAGTCTCTCTTCACCTAAATTTGAACCACACAACACAACCTTAGCTTCCTAGGTAGGTTTAGGTTTGTTTCTAAAGCATAGGACTCATCAGATACCATAACCAATCAGACAAAAAACACATACCATTATAGTAAACAGTAAAATCAAATTCCCTGCATATAAGCAAACACTTCTTGTGCATGTATGTGTTTTCCTGTGGGATTCGGAAAACTGAGAAGTTTATAGGAACTTGGCTTTTGAAAAAAATAAGGGAATTAATTCAGTGCACACTCATTAAACATATACACTCAATTCTTACATCTATTTCTGAAACATGCACATCAAAATAACATGTTTTCTATTTCATTCAAAAAACATAAAAGGTTTTCTTCCATATTTCAAAATATTTTGTGTTTTGTTCCAAAATATTTCAGATGCATATGTATCTGTGACATTCACTGTTACACTTTCATCTATGAGGGTTAACGAGCTCCACACATGTGCATTATAAATATTCTCATTCTTTTAAAAATCATTTTAGCACGTTGCATCATAGGCAAAATCTATATCCACAAAGTTTTTTGTTTTTAAATAGTGTGAGAAATTTAATTAGGGTATACCATTTTGGGTATCAATTAGGATACAATAAATTAACATTAAATTAGAACATACATACAAGCATAAATTCTCATGATGTGTAAACTCGTATCATTTTCATTATATAATAGGAAAAAACATTAAAATTAATAAAATTTATGTAAGAAAATATTTATACAAATAAAAAAAAACTATAATTAAGTTCATCTACCCTAACTATAACGACACATTGTGAAAGAAACATATGGTATGTTTGACAAAATTAACTGTGGTGAAGATCCTAACTTTTAAGTTTTAAATTAATAAACAAATTTATGTGAGTGTAGATGTTTAGTAGATTAGTTGATAGATGTAAATCACTTTAAAATATAACTACATAAATGAAATGAATATTTCTAAAAATATATTACTATGTAATTACTTCTTTTGGCTTTTTAAATAATTAATTTTTTAATACTTCTTTTACCTTTTAAGATATATATATATATATATATATATATATATATATATATATATTTTATCAATTTAATTTTTATTTAATTTTTAGAAATTTAAATTGCTTTTATTTTGTGTAATTTTATAAAACATTTGTTACTTTAATTTGTAACGTTAAATTTTTTTAATTTGCACTGTATAAAAAATTAAAAAGTAATTTTCTTTATAAAATGAAAATAGATAATGATAGGTAAATGGAAATTCAGATTACAAAAAAATAGTCTAAAATATAAAGGATAATAGAAAAGCAAAATTAAATAAGCTATAAATTAACTAAAGTAACTTATCACTTAGAGGAAACTCTTAAATTAAGCTATTTTAAGTATTACAAACACTTTTATGTTGATCAAATTAATCATATAAACCATTGGTTAATTTATTAGTTTTATCAAAATAATCATGAAACAAAATAGTTAATAAGTTCTTTATATTTTCAAAATCCACTTTCAAAGTATTGAATATTGTAGTTGAGAAAAATGAGTGATGAGAAATTTTATCTTGACCTACTTTTAATGAGTCTCGGAAAGAGTTCCTATAGCAACTATAAGTCCGACTCATGTAAAAAAAATAAATATATATTTAATACTACGTTAAATGTACATAAATTAAAATATTTTGAAAAAAATACCTATACATGTAAATTGTGTCAGAGAACACGATTTCAGACCAAGAATTCATGCTTTTAACCACGATTTCGGTCTGTAATTTTTAACCACCTTGCTCTATTTTTTATTGTGTTTTATCCACGTTTTTTTATTTATTTTTAAAGTGTTTTAGAAGAGTCGTATTTGGAAGCACTCTATTATTTTTGTTTGTAAAATTTCTTAAACCATGATTATGAGAACAAGTTTAGGATTTAAAATTTGTTAGACTTTTAGTTTCTTACTATTTTTTTAAAATGAGCACGTTTTCTATATTTTCAAGTATTTTTTTTTTTAAATCCAGCTAAATAAAAATCTAACTAAATCCAACTGAATAAAATTTCAGAAACATATTCAACAAAAAAACAATATTTTATAAAACTCATGATTTTTTTTTTAAATTAAAAAAAAAAAAAAAAAAAAAAAACTAAAAAAAATTAAAAAAAAAAAAAAAAAAAAAATAAA
>Ga0214543_1002830_pt1 | contig 34126 bp, 20 predicted proteins | sample CNSS2metaG_FD_160094 | JGI IMG/M metagenome (GOLD analysis project Ga0214543, IMG submission 160094) | Root nodule microbial communities from cowpea collected in UCLA plant growth center, Los Angeles, California, USA - CNSS2 | ecosystem: Host-associated > Plants > Roots > Nodule | place: USA... | reverse complement strand
TATTTTTTTTTTTTTTTTAAATCTTTTTTTATTATTTTTTATTTTTTTTTTTTTTTTTTTTTTTTTTTTTCTGGATTCTGCGATCCTGAGTTGGTTTGGTTTTCCAGGAAGGATACGCTGAACGCGGTTTTGCCCGAGGGATTGCCAGTGGGTATGGTGAACGAGTTTCAGGACTCAATGCGGACGGCTTTACTTGTTCGCCAGAGCTTCTTGGATCTCCGTGATAACTTCAGGCGCGTGGTGGATCCACCAATGTGGTCCTCTAATGGTAAAGGTGCGGTATTTGTTGTTTTTATAGCCCCAGATGTTTGATTCTGATGGATTATTTTTTAATGCATTATTAGGCTCAAATTCTTATGTTTCAATTTTCATGATCAAGTAAGCTTAGGAAGATAAAATTTGGTAGTGCTGAGTCATTCACTGCACCAGCAAAACTCAAGTTAGAGTTGAAGAAGCAACATAATTTACGGCAACATTAATAAGTACTATCATTTTCTCAAAAATTGTATGAACGCACACACTCATTGTCTATTATGCCAGTGTTAACTTACTTGTAAGCTACAGTCTTCTATGACGCTAGCTTGATAGCATCAATGTGCTAGGCTGCTGGAAAAAATTAGGCCCAAGAGCCTGTCCCTTTTTTGGTTTTTATCCTGCTAGCAAAACCAGTCTCCTGTAATCAAATAGATGATGCTTCTAGTCCTTATTATTCGATTGTCCAATCAATGATGCTTTAGTCCTTGTCATATTCAAATACAATATCATATAGACACTCAACGCTCATCTAATTCAAGAAATAATATAAAGAAAATAATTTCAAATAAAATGTTAAATTCAGTCATGAAAGAGCAGGCAAATATTATTTTTTTAATTGTTTTTGCTTGTAATTTAATCATTGAAATCGTTTAATTGTTATGTATCCTTTTTAGTTAATCAGATAAAAGCACTTTTATAATTTCATTCAAACACCTCTTATCATTTTGGATATGCACTTGAGTCTGTATCTTCTAAACACTATATTAACTTACCATAAAGGAGCTTTTCACAGTAAAAGTTTTAGATAATTTTTTCAAAATAATATTATCTAAACAGACCCATCATCATGTATGGTCAGTTTGTTATTATTTGTAATAATATTATTTTTTTACTGCCTGAAAATTAAATATTTTTTACAGGAGTTAAAGTTAGAAAGCAAGTGGTGTTAGATGGTCCTGTTAGCTGTGGGAAGAGCATTGCGCTTGCAATGCTTGTTCAGTGGGCTCGAGAAGAAGGTTGGCTAGTTTTATATGTTCCTAAAGGCAAGGAGTGGACCCATGGAGGATTTTTCTACAAGCACCCACAAACTGGTTTATGGGACACACCTGTCCAGGCTGAGAATGTTCTCAAGGCAAGACCGAATTTTAGCGATTTTAAGTTTAATTGTGTTTGCTCTTTTAACTCGGATATGCTAAAGCCATTTTTCTGTGACCTGGCCATTCTTTAGAATGTTACAGAAGGGAAAATGATGAAACAAGGTGTTTCTTGATGACTAATTTTGCAACAATAAGTCAGTTTATTGACGACTGCATAGTTGCCGTGGATGGTATAATCGTGAAATGTCTGTGTTAGTATGGATCAAGCGGTTTCCTATTCCTGGGTCGATTGGGAATCTATACAACTATTTGTATTCACATAGTTCACCTGGCAGTTTACCTATAACTGTCAGTATTATGTTTCAAATTCTTAGATGCATATTTATATGTGAAAATGTGTTTTTGGTACCCAAACTGTCAAATTGATGAATTTAGTCTTTCAACTATAAAAAATATTTGAATTTGAATTTAGTCCCCTTTCCAACTTTGTAGGGGTGAAGAACCATTACTCAATGTTAAATTAAAACATGAAAAATAGACTAAATTCACATATTTTGAAAGTTGGAGGATTAAAGTCTTAAATTTGAAATTACATGGACCAAAATTAAGTTTGAACTTAATTATAGGGACTAAAATCACATTTTTCTCTATCTATACGTAGCAACTTTTAGCGAATAAAGAAAGAATGTGTATGCCTTTCTGTCAATTTTGTTAGTTTTTTAAACTGCATTCTTGCTTGGTCTTTCTTTTCTTGAATCCTTGTGAGAGTATAGTTGTTTTAACCTACCCTATGGTGTTGCATTTATCATTTTCTAATATTGTATCCGTGAAATGCAGTCTAGAGGGGAATATCCAGATTATCCTGTGATAATAATGTTGTGCACTATGGCTACCCATTTTCACTGTTGCCGCCCATGTTATGTAACTTATTATGATCTGGCTTATTATAGTTCTCAAGCCCTATACATATAGCTATCAAAACAGATGGGTGTTTAATTAAATAAATTTTAAATCTGAAATTCTGAGGAACAAGGAAAATGTTTGTGCTTATTTGTTTATTTTGATTTATTTTGATTTGGTTGCCTGGTTTTATTCTACATATTAATATTAGTATAAACCCTTACTGTTTTGTTTTTGGCTTCCTAGATTCATTACGCTGAGTTGTTTTGAATGTTATGTCTGTCTCATTTATTTCCAGGATTTTTTGAAGTACAATGAGTCCTACCTAAAGGAACTTCCATGCCAAATATTTGATCCAATCGTATTAGGTGAGGGTGCTGGTGTTGGATGGTTGAAAGACGCTGATTCCTTGGCAATTCCTGAAGGTACAAATTTATACGAGCTGGTGAAGACTGGTATTGAGCAGACACATGCAGCTGTTGGAGTGGTAGTTCGTTTGAGGAAAGAGTTATCTCTTGTTAAAGACAGGCCTGTCCTTATTGCAGTAGATCAAGTGAGAAACAAATTCTTTGATGCTAAGTGATACTCATTCTTTGGAATTACTTGTTTTCAAAATTGGGTTATTTTATATTTTGATTGTCTATTTTCTTTTGTGGTTGCCTGTCTCCAGTATAATAACTGGTTTACATTCAGTGAATATGAAGAGCCAGTCACTATCCGGTCTTGCCGGCCAATACATGCTAGAGAACTTACAATGGTTGGTACATTGCTTTGTTTTTACTTTAAAACATAGTTTACAATATATTGCATTATAAATTATATTTCTGCTTCTAGAAATGTGCTAGTTTCATGCATTTTTATTGGGTTGCTGTAAGCTTACTTCTTTGAAAATGTTGGTCATGGTTTTGGTGTGGGCTGGGAAAGATACCTTTAATTTCTGGCATCTGTATTTGTCTTCCCTAATTTACTCGTGTCAACAATTAGGTTTTTGCGCCAATGTTTAGACACCTCTTTCTTACTATTGCAGGTGAAGGCTTTTAGATCAATGATGCATGATGATATGATGGTAGGTGCCTTTTCTCATTCAACAGCGGTAGGAAAACTTCGTAAAGAGTTACCAGATGTCCCAGTAGATGCTCGTGTTATGTTTCCTCGATACAGTTTGGACGAGGCCGAGACTGTGTGCCATTATTATTTAAGGTATGCTTACACAGTCGTCGCAAATCATCTGCTAATAAACCAATCATTTGTTTTATGATAAATTTTCCCTTCACTCAACTTTGTCAAGTTTTTCTATTTGAAATGTATCATTGTTTTGGCAATATCCCATATCTGAGGTACATCAATTCATTTCGTAAAAATAAGGAGATACATTCTAAATTTTTAATTTCTCCTTCATCAAGTGACTCTTAATGACCTTTATACTCTTGGATCTATCATTTGTTGGTTATTGTTACAGCAATAACCTCCCTAGTATATATCTAACCTTTACCATGTTTTGGTTGTTACTAATGCAAAGAAATTCCTTAGCTTGATAATTTGTTTCAGTTTGTTGAAGTTGTGTCATTATTTTTGACAGGCAAAGGCTGATTCGTCGCGAAGCGTTCTCAGAAGAAAATTGGAAGAAAATTTACTTCCTGTCCAATGGAAATGGAGCAGAGATTAGGGGGTTGGTTCCTTTCATGCGATGACAGACAAAAGATGCATTATTTTTCACCATTGAGATGTGTTCTGATTGCGATTTTTAATAAATCTATATCTCCCCTTTCCTTCACCGTAGGATACATATGGATTGCTATTGGCAATGGTCCATTTCAATCCTTTTGATTAGCATTAACAATCATTCTCAAAGGCGATGTACTATTATGTATATTAACCACTTGCATCTTATAGTTTCAGAATCAGTAATACTTTTTTTGACTTTCGCTATCTTAAACGTTATTTACAAACTAATGTCACTCAGAAGAAGCACAAGTATCCAACGTATATTTCATTTCTCTCTCCTTGTTGTATAAACACTGTTAAACAAGTATATAGGAATATCAATGGATCATGATGAATTATTTTATACTTTAAATTATGTCATGTCTTTTGTAACAATAATAATAAACACGCGTAAAACATTATTTAACATTTTAAAGAAGAAAAAAAATATTTGTTTCATGTGTAATTTTAAGATATTTATACATAATGTAATCGAAAGATGAATCTAAGATGATCTATTTAATGATTAAAGTACATAATACAAGAACTAAGATGAACTAAGTTTGCATGTAGGACGGTTCAGTTTACATGAGAAAATATACTAAAATTTAGCATAATACAAGAACTAAGTCTTGGAATTGGAAGATAATTTCTCATTGCAAGGTGCTATTCTCATCAGCTCTCGTAAGCTTTAGTGCCTCCATCTCTTCCCTAAACTTGGGCATGGAAGCTTTGGGGAGGGAAACAAAGACCCTAACTCCTGCTTTCAATGAAGGATCCAAGTTACTAGGAGGCAAGAAAAGGCACAAGTCCACATACCCTAACATATTCCATGGAACTGGTATTATATTCACTGAACCCTTCCATCCAAAATCCACTTCTTCCAGCAAACTCAGCTGCCTCCAATCTGTTAACACCACAGAAGCACATGTTCCTTCAATCCTTATGTTCCTCTGTCTCACTGTCTCTAACATGTTTATTGTGTTTCTGATATACTCATTATTGGAAGGAAGCTTTTTGCTCTCTTTGATGAGCTTCACAATCTCTGAGAGTGGTCTTTCATCAAGTTCTTTCACTGTTTGCACCACATATGAACCCACAAAAGCATTCCCATAATACCCTTCAGGCAAGGGTGGATCCAACAGCCGTCTCACCCCTACTGCTAAACACAGCATAGTTTTCCCATCAGAGTTCAATTCCAAAGCTCTAGCCCTTGACCTCCAAACATAGGCACCAAGTGTTTCAACAGTTGTCAAGCTTTCCTTCACATCATCACTTTCCTTCATCAGCTCCATTTTGAGTCTTTCTATGCTCTTAGCATTGAAGTTAAAGCATTCATGTGAAATCTCATCACTTGGCCAAAATGGTGAAACTGCCCTTGAAGTCTCATCAATGGGAAATTGGAGTGGTTCCTTAAGAAGTGTCCCCACTAGTCTCTCCCTCTCCCACACAGGTTTCACTGAGGGCTCACTTTTTCCACATGCAAGCTCAGCCAAGGCTCTGAAGAACTGAGATGCACCAAACCCATCACAAACACTGTGTGACAACCCCATGCCAATAGTGAAACCCCCGCAGAGAAACTTGGTCACCATAAAAGCCAAGGCGTGGTTTTCATCTTGAGAAGGCTTATTATCATTATTAATGACCAATTTCTGTGCAGTTGGAACATCGATCCCTTCTAGATAGTGAAGAGAAGAGAGTTCACAGTTAGCAGTTGCCTCCAAGAATGGAACTCCATCAGCATTGCAGTTGATTCCAAGTTTTCCATCATCACATGTTACTATCTTCCCAGCAAGAGGATAATAGTAAACTAAAACCTTTGAGAGGGCTTCTTTTATCACCTGAGCAGGATCTGGTTGGCCATTTGGGGAATCAAGATTTGCTTTGTAAACATAAATGGTCTGACACAGAATGTTGAGAACAGGATCACTGTCAATGGTGGACAGAGAAAGAAGTTCAGATGGTGTGGGCTTGGAGGGTTTAACTATTACAACATCCTTCATATCAAGGACAAAGGGTGTCTTCATGTTTTCCATGGAATTTAATGGGTAAAAAACTGAGATGTGATGTGAGGATATAAGAACATGTATCAATATGTATATATAGGTAGAATTGATTGTGTAACCCTCCTTTGGTTTCATCCATCCATTGTGAGATCGGAATCATTACACTCCAATCTCTAGAAGTGGGTTTGGTTGAAGAATTTGACAATGACAGACAGGAAATAGGAACGTGACACCTTGATTAGGAGGGAATTATACATTTTATGCAAGTGAAATGAGTACTCAAAAATCCTATATATATTCACACCCATGAAAGGATGTGGTGTTATCATTATCATTATCGTCCTTTTTTGTTAACTGGAGACACTTGGAAAAGTTTCATAAATAAGGAGTCAATGTGCTGGGGACGCTTGAGCACTGCACCAGTGGCTGGATAATATATATGAGCAGATAATTTCCTAGATCGCACTATGTAAAGTTATTGGTGCAGGTTTCACACCCAGAAATCACACGGAAATTTGTACCTTTACACTTGAATTGATCATAATTTCAAAGGATTTTATTGAGAGAGCATTATCTAGTGTACAAGAACATCTATGCACTATATGAATTCATAATACCAGAAAACTTTTTCTAAAGCAAGCAAGACACTACCATGTGCTTTGTGGAATACAGCAATGTATGTGCACGTGTAAACTGCAAGATTTTCATACCAAATTTATCGAAAAATCCAACTTTGAATCTAAGTTTTATATTGAATAAAAATGAAGAAGTTGAACACTATATAAGAACGAAAATCCATAAATTTGTGTATATCTTTGTTGGGTCTTTTGACAGAGGATAACCAGGGAAATTTAACACCAATGAGATTTAACAATCCACACATAAGAGATTAACACCACTCTTAATCAAAAACCTTAAAGTAATGAGTTTATGGACCTTGATCCTTATATTATACTCAACTTTCTCATTTTTACTCAATATGAGACTTAGACTCACATTTGAATTTTCAACACTCTTGATGAAGAATTAGACAAACTATCCCTCATTTGAATAAATAGTTGATTTGAATATGCATTTTACTACTTAAGTCTCCTGGGAATTTGAGTAACAATGTACTGTAAGAGGGTTTGAATCTTTTTTTTAAGAGTTTCCAATTTTATTATAATAAAAGTTGCACGAAAATGTCTAATAAAAAAATTACTATTGATGGATGTAAAATTTGAGGTGCTGAATAAAAACTTATTCCAAATCGATATGTGCTAAAAGGGATTGATTCTGCATGATTTCGAACAATACACTTCATATAAGATAGCTTAACATTGATAATATGAAGGTTAACTCATCTCATATTTTCGTTATATGGTTTGTAACAAATATGTAGAAAAGATAATGAAAACTATTCAAGGAATGTAACCCTTTCAATAAATAATTTTTCATGCACAGACCAGACAATGAAGCTTTGGTCCTATATTTAAGAAAAATTAAGTTATGAATCAATCATCACAAACCATATTGAAACATAATGTTCCTAGGACATCCTATTATTTTGTAGCATTATGCTTTTCATGATTTCATAATGTAATGAGGAGTTTTAGAAAGTACTAGATTGAGAATGTTGGTTGGTAAAGGGGGTTAGGAGCGTGTCAACAGACAAAGGTGTTATGGAAGTGCCTATCACTGTAAATCGTATTTAAATCTAATGTTTGTTGATACCAAATTTCAGTAAATATCCTGAGAGTTCAATGTGGATTTGAATCAATGTATGTGATAAGTGACCAGAGTAGAAGATAAGCATTTGTGTAGCATTATGCTTTTTAAAAGCCATCACATTTTTCATAAACTGTAGAAGATAACCACACTACAAAGATACAAATAGAGAGAGAATGTGAAGATAAACTACATTAATAACATCCTTAGTTGTCTTTTTTTTATATCTCAATAAAGAAATGAAATTTGAGACAGATTCATCCAACCATGGTCCTCTTCCGCCCTCTTTGTCGCACTGCAAATTGTGAAAATGTATGGACGTAAGAAGCATGTAATGAAGAAAAAGTGTTAAAGTTGAACAAAGTAGAAGAGGGAGGGTTTGACCTTGTGCTAGCTTGTTTAATGTGGTTGACCACTGTTTTGATGACTTTCTGTATGCAGCAAGAATTTGATCCATCTATCCAGACAAAATCCAATGTTCAAAATTGTTAATTAATTCATTACTTGTTTATAATCATAACTTCTGTTTGACTAAGCAGAAAACATATCATAGAAAAAGGCTTCGTTCTCTCTTTCCAGAATGTTTTAGTAAAACGTACCCCAAATTATGTTATATGCTACCTTTTAGCACTGACTCTGTGGAGTGCCCCTCTAATTCAATTTCTTAAAACAGACAAATAAAACTGTTTTCATCTCGTTAATTTTCTATGGCATCACGGTTAAGGTGAAACGAAAAGTTAGCTTACCACATTCCCACATGATGAATGCATTGAAATAATAGATCTTTCCAGAACATACAAATCAACAGCTTTATCTTCTGGAAGAGTTGAAGTGAAGCTCAGACCAAAATCAATAAGAACCTATGCAAAATACACTTGAATTCTGTAAAAAACCATTGACAATATTTTTCATGTTGCATAGCATGAATGGGTAATTGGATATTACTGGACCTGAGACATGAATGAACTCACCAACTGCTTGGTATCACTCTTCAGTAACATGTTTGATGTTGTTAAATCACCATGAATAAGACCACCATCATGTAACTTCCCAATTGCATCACCAATTTGGGATGCAATATTATCCAGCCACTCTTTATCAGTCCCAAGTGCCCCGAATTCAAGAAACACATCTTTGACTGAAGGGCCAGTAACATATTCAAATGTTAAAGTGTGCAACACATGATCCACAGCATACAGCACAGGAGTACAAACCCCAAGTCGCCTTGCTTTGGTCATGCACCTAGCCTCCTGCTCAAGAAAACAATTGGTGAAATAAAGCATTCAAGAAATGCAACAATACACAGCTTAATATACAGAGCTTCAGCGTAAACAAATAACACAGATTTTCTAAATCTAACCGCATTTAAGCGCTTGAGGGTCAATTTTGAATCCAAAGCTGGATGCCTGTACTTCTTTGAGAAGCGTTCCTTGACAACGGATTTCCTTCCCACAAAAGAAGACTCAAAAACCCTCTACAAAAAGGAACACAAAAGGCCATAATTTAGTCAGTTGTATTTCATAAAAAAGAATCATCCAAAACAGTGGGTAGAAGAACTAACCCAACAACAAACAAAAACCTTATCCTACTAGGTAAGATTAAGTATATGGATCCCACAATGCTGATGGAGTCAATTGCTAGGAATTTCCTCTAAGCTTGAAACTTTTAGAGGAAGAACATTCCATAGTATCCTCACCAACAACATTGCACCACAAGCTATGAAGAACAAAGTAGCCTATTCAACAACATCCTAAAAGGTACTCTCATTATTTTTCCACTGAACCAAACAACTGGAAAGAGAAAAATGAAACTTTCTCTGACCTGTGAGGGTATAACCATGGAAGAAGGCTTATATATGGCTTTTCTCTTGGCCCTTCACTTGGATGACCTTCGTGGTGAATACATGAATGTCTTGTAGTGTTTGGTCTAAACTGGAGAGTTGTACAACCTACCAGCTATGTTTGGTTCAATGGAGAAATAATGAGAGTACCTTTAGGATTTTTTCGGTGAGGCTACTTTCCTCTATCAAAAACCTCATACTCATTCTCAGGGAATTAATTCATCAGTATTTTTCTTTCTACTAATTTTTACCAATTTCCTCTAAAATCACACCTTTAAACCTCCAAAGTGTAGAAAACTAGAAATCAATTGCTACCAAAAATACAGAGGAGTGATTGCATATACAAGGTGAGTGCACCAGTAAAAAAACAAGAAAAAGATAGAAATTTTACATCAAGGGTAGGTGTTAATTAATTCTACAAATTCATGGTGTGATTACACTTACAGCTTCAGCTCCTTGCTTGAGCAGAATGAGAGAAGTATCTCTTGAGTCAGCTTCAGTGTCCATATATTCAACTTTCAGGCAGTGAAATTCCTGGTGTTCAACTCTCTTCAGCAACAACTATCTGCTCAAAAAAGAAAAGGGCAAAAAGATTACAAAGTGGAAAAATAAAGAAGACAAAAAAAAAAAAACATGTAGGTGTAGGTATTAATTATAGTAAGAATCGAAGTTGAGTAAATTCAGTAATTTCGAATACAATTAATCGAAAATTTAATGGAATATAGCAAACAACAATTGCAATGATATCATGCAGTAATTGCCATCAATTGAAAGAAAAAGTTAATTGCAGCCACCATAAGTTCAGTCAGGAACAAACCTTACGAGTGCCTCAGTTAGGGTAACAGAATTGAACAAATAAAACGACACGTTTTGCGCCATTTCTTTAATGTACAATATCCACTTCAAACAAAACCGGTCCGGTCTGCAGGCTAACCGGGTTGGACGGTTCGTTGGAAAAAAGTTCAAAGATGCTTAAGATTTTCGGAGATTTAAAATTCTAGAAAAATATTCAGAGGATTTAAAATTCTTAAAAAATGTGTTTCTACTATAGAAAGCCTTTGAAAACATATCATATATTTTTATTTAGGTTTCGTTCACACCGGAAATAGAAGAAATTTGATAACATGAACGTTCCAAAAAATTTGCACTAAAATAAGTTTATAATGAATTCTTTTTATACCATTTTATGAACTTTATAAGTTAAGGTCTATATCTTATTTATATATTATAATTTACTTATATTTTATTGAATGAACAGGCTTGTCCTTTTTGCTTTCTTGAGTGATTGAATAAAAATAAATTAATTGAACTTGTCCAACAGATATGATCCAACTTTGAGTAGAATGGGTAAGGGTTTCAATGTTCAGAAAAGCAAATAGATTCTTTTACTTAGACAAACATTAGGGTTAGGCAAAATAAACATAACTGCACTAAATTATGGATTATCTATACTATACTATATTGTATTAAAAAAACTAAACTATTTCTAACAAAAACTGCATTGTATTGTTTGAAAGTTCAGTTAAAAAAAATTAAACCATTGTATTTGTAATACAGTTAACTGTTTGAACCTCTTGTACTGTATTAAATTTAAGTTTGGAGTTGTCCAATTTTTGTATACTGTGTAAGTTATTATAGTAGTATAAAATGTTATATTATAAGCGTCCCATCACAATGAACAAAAGTAGGTAGAGTAATATTAATTAACGACAACTTACGCTACATATTTTTCCTATTCAAATCATTCAAGGTTTCAGTTTTTTAACTCAAATATAAAATTTACGGCAAATTTTGTTTAATACCTATTAAGGAATACAAAAATTTACCAGTATTTAATTTTTGAATTTTTTTTATGCAAGAATATTTATAATAACAATAAATATTTTTAATTTATGTTTAATAGTTTTATTTGTGATAAATTTGCTTATTACCTCGTAAATAATATCTTTCAGAAATGTTAAAATTCAATTTTAAAATAAATGTAAAAGATAAAGTGGATAATATAAACTTTTAAGAAAATAAAATGCAGAAATAAATAAATAAAAGAGAGGTTTGAAATAATCAAGAAATAAAAGAGAGGTTTAAAATAGATAAAATGAATATTATAGTGCAGTTCAATGCAGTGCAGTTCAGTTTATTAGATAGAAAAACAATTCAGTTCAGTGCAGTTTTTGGTAGTGCAGTGCAGTTTGGTACATTTTGCCCAACTCTAACAAACATGAAACGTCCAACAACATTTTAGCGCATCTTCCATTATTTTGTTTTTGTGCAGCAGAGATACGTATTTTATTTTGTGGATGTTGTGCATCAGCTGTGATTATCGTGTGTATTTCTTTGTGAGTACGCGAGTATCATGTACCCGCGTATTTTAAAAAAATTTACAGATATTTTCTAAATTAGTATCCGACAGATAAAAAAAGATAAAAAAATGAGTAATGAATAGATTTTTTTTCAGGTCAGATTGCAGGTAGGTACTATCCGCTAATCCGACCCGTTACTATCTTTAATTACAGACGACGAGAAATTTTTCAAAATTTTATTTTAGGGTTTGATGCATTTTGAAGTGAAATTCCTGATGAATTTTTTCTTAGTATTCGCGTCTGCTTGTACCGTTGATGTCACTGCTTCTGTCTCTTGATGTACTGTTGATGGTGGTGGGTATTAGTTTGTCTTTATATATTTCAAATTTTCAGTTAAGAACAATTAGCTAGCTATGATAGGTTAACAGAGTATTTTTAAAAAAGTTCTGAAATTTTCCTATATAGGTAAACAGATATTATTTTATTACTTGATTTTAATTAAAAAATAAAAAATTAATCTACTTTAATTCCATTTTTAAAAGTTTTGTTAAGTTTGTCAAAAAAATTATTTTCAAGAACAATTTGAACGAGTATTTAGATTTTCTTTCAATTGGTCCTCCCAATTTGCTAAGCATAGCAGCACCTAAACAAGCAGTGTTCCATGCCAAAATATTTAAATTTGAATATTTAAAAGTCTGAGATAAAGTGAGAAAAATGATAAAGTTTTGTTGGGTAAATGATTGATCACTGCAACATTTTAATTTCAGCTAAAGAATGTAAAAAATTTACATTTTTTTTTCAGTGTTCCCTTGGACCGGAATGAATATCAAAGTTTGGAAACAAAAATTCAACTTAAAGTTAACTTTGTACACTAAAATAGGCCTAATCTGATTTTTCTCTTTTCTGCATTGATTTCCATGCTCTTTTGGTACATTGAAGCTTGATACAAGTCACAAATACCACTTCCTTGAGTTTCCAAGAGCTATATTGAGGATTTGAACTCAAACTCAAAACTCAAATTTGTATCATTGTTGGATTTCTTTCTTGATCAACCTCTAATCATCTTTAATTTGTTAATTGGAGTTGCTAAGCTGCATCAAAGTCACACAATAAAATTTATCATGTTAGTTCCTAAAAACACCAAAACTAGGGTAAAGTAAAATAACTAGTTAGTCTGAAACTACTACAAACCAGAAAAAATAATATTGCACATAATTTTACTGCACAAACTTATTCTTAAAATGTTCAAATAGTCAAAAATACCTAACTAAAGTATTACAACTCAATTTTAAAGTATTCTATCATACTCTAGCTAATCCTAACAGTTATCTGTGGTGCATTGTTAATGTGCTTGGTTAAAAGTTTCTAAACAAATTTGTGTGTTCAACAACTTTCCAAGTAAGGATCTCTTTCTTCGCTTCATAAGCACTAATGAAAACGTGAGTTGGTTATTGCAATTGGGTCGGGTCAAAGCCCAAAACGGGTTTTAAAAAAATGGAACATGACATTCGCTTATTTGCATACAGTACTCACATACCTGTACATGATAATTGCATATCCATATAGGATAATCGTATATAGAGATCAGATAATCCCATATATGTATTAGATAATCACATATATATTCTCAAAATTCGTTACCGCAAGCCTTAAAGGCTAGATCAAACATTGGCCAAAACATACAAAACAAAGCAAACTCCTAAAAATTAGGAAGCTTTTGGAAGGCCTTCATCAACATGGGTGGCTTCAACGGCACAAGCTTGGCCACCTCAGCCAAAGCATCAATACCACCAGCATCAATAGGCAAAGCCTCAACAACCACAACGAGTATGGAAAGATTAGTGTTGGGCTGGCCCCCGACAACAATTTCAATCACCATCTCCTCTTCTTCCTCAGGCTCGACCAAGATAGCTTTGTTGATCACCACCTTGTTTTCATCAAACTAATCGAGGGATATGCCCGGATACAGCATCACCGTCTAGCTCTTAACTCTAATACACATATGCGATTATATAATACACATATGTGATTATCTAATACATATATATGATTATTTGATCCCTATATATGATTTTTCTATTTTTTTTTTTAAAATCCATTATGGCTTTGACCCGACCTAATTGCAATAACTAACTCACGTTTTCATTAGTGCTTGTGGAAGGAAGTAACATATACTTACATGGAAATTTGTTGAACACGAAAATTTGTTTAGAAACTTTTAACCAAACATACTAACAATGCACCATTGATAATTGTAATACTTTAGTTAGATATTTTAGACTATTTGAACATTTAAAAATTAGTTTGTGCAGTAAAATTAGGTGCAATATTTTCTTTTTCTAGTTTTTAGTAGTTTTAGACTAACTAATTAGTCTAGTTTAGCCTAGTTTTGGTGCTTTTAGTAACTAACATACTAAATTTTATTATGTGACTTCGGTGCAGCTTTGAAACTCCCATTCAACAAATTAAAGGTGATTAGAGGTTGATAAAGAAAGAAATCCAGCAAAGGTGTATTTTTGAACCAATGCTTAAAATGACTAAAGATACATAATTGATTTCTAAGTTGACTCTTTGAGTTGAGCTCAAATCCTCAATATAACTATTGGAAACTCAAGGAAGTGATATTTGTGACTTGTACCAAGCTTTAAGGCACCAAAGGAGCATGAAAATCAATGCATAAAAGAGAAAAATCATATTTGGCTTATTTTGGGATACAAAGTTGACTTTAAGTTGAATTTTTGTTTTCAAGTTTTAATATTCATTCCAGCCTAAGGGAACACGGTAAAAATAAAATATGTAAATTTTTACATTCTTTAGCTGATACTGAAAATGTTGCATTGATCACTCATTTACCCAACAAAACTTTATAATTTTTCTCACTTCATCTCAAACTTTTAAATATTCAGATTTAACTATTTTGGGCCATGGAGCACTGCTAGTTTAGGGGCTGCTATGCTTAGCAAATTGGAAGGACCAATTGGAAGGAAATCTAAAATAATCATTCAAATTGTTCTTACCCGGGAAATAATGTTTGAGTAGTCTAATATGGGAAATAAATATCGAGAAGGGTTTATCTTTGAAAAAAAAAAGTGACATAATGAAGCATAAGAGAGTTTAATAAGTTACCGTAGAAGTAGAAGAAGAACAAATCTGTTATGTTGAGAAATAAAACCAAACCCCTTCTTTCAAATTCTCAAGCTTCAATATTCCGTTATCTGGCGCCACAACCTTCCCTGCGCCAAATCAAGCAAACCCATGCACACGTCGTCGTTTGGGGCCATGCTCGTCTCACCGTTCACCTTCTCTCTTTACTTTCTCTCTCCTCCACTGTTCCTTTCCCTCTCCGATACTCACTCTCTCTCTTCACCTCAATTCCGTTCCCCACCGTCTTTGCCTTCAACTCCCTCATCCGCTGCCACGCCAAAGCCAACTCGTCGCCGTCTCTCTCTCTTTCTCTCTACTCCGCAATGCGACGCCGTTTTCTCAACCCCAACCAGCACACCTTCACCTTCCTGCTACATGCCTGCTCCAAGAACTTAAAAATCAAGGTAAACAATAAATTGGGTGTTCAAGTTCATGCGCACGTGATCAAGCTCGGTTACGCTTGCCACGTGTTTGTCCGGAACGCTCTGATTCACTTCTATTTCGAGTGTGGTGATGCTGATTCTTCCCAAAGGGTGTTTGAGGAAGATGCCCTTTGCAGCGACGTGGTCACGTGGAACTCCATGTTGGCTGGTGCAGTGAGAAATGGGGATGTTCGGGTTGCGGAGAAGATGTTTGATGAAATGCCTGAAAGGGATGTTGTTTCTTGGAGTACTATGATAATGGGGTATGTTCAAAATGGGCTTTTTGAAGATGGGTTGGAGTGTTTTAGAGACATGAGGAAGAAGAGGGTGAGGCCAAATGAAGCTATATTGGTTACCTTGCTTTCGGTTTCGGCTCAGTTGGGTTTGCTTTGTTATGGAAGATTCATTCATTCCACCATTGAGGCCATGAGGTTTCCAATGACGGTTCATATAGGGACTGCTTTGATTGACATGTATGCAAAGTGTGGTTGCATTGAAAAGGCGAGAATCTTGTTTGATGGGATGGTGAAGAAGGATGTGTGGACGTGGAATGTTATGATCTGCGGCCTTGCTTCGCATGATTGCGCCAAGGAGGCGCTCGCACTATTTGACAGGTTCATTGGTGAAGGTTTTCGTCCTGTGAATGTAACATTTGTGGGTGTGCTTAATGCTTGTAGTAGGGCTGGTTTGGTTGGTGAAGGGAAGCATTATTTTAAGTTGATGGTAGATGGTTATGGCATTCAGCCTGAGATGGAGCACTATGGTTGCATGGTGGATCTCCTTGCTCGTGCCGGTTTAGTTGATGAGGCAGCTAAGTTGATTGAGGGAATGACAATTGCGCCAGATCCTGTGATGTGGGCGACGCTGCTTGATGCATGTAAGCTTCATGGATTTGTGGAGATGGGGGAAAACATTGGGAATAAGTTGATAGAGTTGGATCCAACCCATGATGGGCATTATGTGCAGTTAGCCGGAATATATGCGAAAGAGAGAAAGTGGGAGGATGTAGTTAGAATTCGGGAGTTAATGAGTGAGAGAATTGCCGGCAAAGTTGCTGGTTGGAGTTTGGTTGAACTGCAGGGTAGAGTTCATCGCTTTGTTGCTGGGGACAGAGAGCATGACTGTTCTTCAGATATATACAAAATGCTTGAAACAATTGGACTGAGGATAACTGAAGCTGGTTTACTAACTGAAACGTTTTGACTGTGGTGCATAAATAGGAGGAGAATACAAGTAACGAACATGCAATTAAAGATCACAGTGAAAAGTTATGAATTACTTTAGGCCTTTGGTAACGGCATTTCGTGATTACATCAGAACTGTGGAGAGTTTTAGAGTTCAAGAGGACTTTCACGAGTGATCAAGATTGTGTCCAAACTCCAAAGTGTTTGACAGACAGAGATACAAATAGTTAGGGATGTTTCACCATTTAACAAAAGGATATATATTCCCTTGTTAGGGTGTGCTTAGAAATCCGTTGCTTGCTGTTGATTGGTTTGTAATTGCAATATCTATGGTTTGTTGATAGTAAGATCCTAATTAAAATCTAAATAGACTTTAATACAATCAAAATACAAACTAAAATCACAAAAATACAAATTATCTATGTGTTGGCTAAAAAAAATAATCTAATATGATCCCAATACAAAGTCTAACTTAACCAAAAACACTTATGTAACCTTTTATTTGTGAGTTCGTGAGCCAATCCGGCTCACCACGGGTTCAACCCGAGTGAGTTGGATTCTAAGTGAACCGGGTCAAGAATAAACCATATTGAAATTTATAAAAAAATTTCAACCCAATCCGATCCGAATCCATGATGAGTTGGTTCATAAGTCCGAACCTATTTTGGCAACTTTAAGTAGAGGAATCACACTTTATTAAGTCCCTGGATTCTAGTATGCATGAATAAGTCTAAATCTACACAAAAGAGTACTTCCCGAATATTAAAATACAAATAAGTCATTCAAAATAGCGCGAGTTATCTAAAATTTGTAATTTTTTAAGATTATGCCTTTTCTCGATTGTAATTTATGTGAAAAACTACACTATTTGTATAAAAAATTTCAAATAAGAAAGACAATGTAGAAATGATGATGATAATGTTATTAACAAATTCAATATGTAAAAAACAACGAGTTGTGATATAGGTAAATAGAGAAATCAGTGTTCGAGTATCTTTAACAAGAGTCACTTACGAAATGCTTGTAGACATAATTAACATATATTATGTATTCTCTCTTTCAAGGAAAAAAACGAAGCACGAAGAATCCAACTTTGCTTTTGGGATCATTAAAGTCGAACGTACAAAAAGAATGAAGTGAAACTTTTGCGGTGCAATTCCTTCCTTCAAATCTTATTTTAAAACGATGCCATCATTTAGCTTTCCTCATAGATATCAACTATACTTTCCTTCAAAACTATCTTTAAACTATCCGAACTTTTATATTTGAGTTGTTTAAAGCATCTTAATTATTTGAGCTTGTTTTGACCACAAGAGGTTCCGCAATATTTTGTAGATGTATTCCCCAAATTTCTATGCCAAAATTTGATCCGTCTCTTCAAATTCCTCTTGGTGTTTGGTAAAATGTACCTCAACTTTTCTTTTGTTTCTTTTCATAACATATAGGTTTGTGTGTATATTTCTAAAGCCAGATTTTTTATTTTTATTTTTTGATAGCAGCAGGGTGTAACAGAAAAGTGTTTGACGAGGTTATCTTGACCGCAGATATTCGTACATCTCTTCCTTGGACTCAATTATTTTAAAGGTTCAACTTCATTTATTTAATGAAATTAATTAGAAATAATAAAGTTTCATATGATACTTCTAAAGATCGCTATATCATTTTTTAATGGAATTTCATATATCATCTGTTGTCAGATCTTTAGAATTCCATATTGGACAATGTTATAGAAATCGAAAATTACACGATCACCAGTTTTACATGTCACTTCAGATTTTAATGAAATTATCATAAAAAAGGATCTACGTTGACTATTTATTTTTTACAAAAGTAATTATTATTTTACTTTAAAGCTCAAAACAATGTGAATAAGTATAGTCAACAAAAATTCAAAAATAGTTTGTTTCAAGAAGCCGGAAAACAAAAGAAGATAAATGTTGTATTTTTATAAAAAGATTACCACTATCAAAATTAATCCTGATTTTTGTGCTTCAAGGTAGAAACATAATAGAATCTAACAGTAAGTAATAAAAAGAACAAAAAGGTAATAAATAATCTTTAATTCAGAAATTAACATAAGAAAAAAGTTAATAAATTCATTTATTACAAACTACTATTACGAGGGTGAATGCCTCCCAAGAAATCGATAACAGTTAACCTAGCTATATGATTACAGCGGTTAAAGTTATAACATTGGATGCAAATAATAATCATAATGATGACACAATCATGGCGCAGTTGTTTATAAAATCTTTAAAGTTTATATCAAGTTTGGAATTGATGACTGTAATAATTTTGTCTTGATGGACAAAAATAGTAAGTCATGATGTAACTCCAGAGAGTGTAATATGGTTTTAATTGTTGCTCCCTTAAAATTCTTTTAACATTGTGCTTAGTAGAAGGTATCTTCAGGAGTCACTAATGAAATTCTTGTATTTAAAGCATAACAAATTTATAGATTCTCCCTTTGAAGGAAATGAGCAAAAAGCATGAAGAATCAAACTTTGTTTTTGAGATCGTTTAAGTGGAAGATACTCAAAGAATGGCGTGAAACTTTTGTGGTGCAATTCGTTCCTTCAAATCTTATTATAAACTGGAAATTGATGCCATTATTTAGCTTCCCCCGATGTCAAGTATACTTTCCTTCAAAACTATATTTGAGGTATTTTAATTGTTCAAAGCATCTTAACAACCAGAGAATTATCTTCCACAATATTTTGTTGACGTTTTCCTGCTCTTGAAATTCCTCCTGGTGTTTGTTGAAATGTACCTTAGAGTTCTCTTTTGCTACTTTTCATAATATGTATACATGCGACTGTGTTTCTTTTCTGAGATTGATTATTTATAATTTGTTAACTTCCATTTTTCAATCGCGTGACTAACTTCGATTGCACTATTTCTAAAGTCAGATTTTTTTTTGTGAGTAGCAGGGTGTAAGAGAAAAGAGTTGGACGAGAGGTTATCTAGTGGACTGAACAAAGTCCTACATCTAGCTTCTATTTGGTCTCAATTATTTCAAAGGTTCAATTCCATTTTGTTATTATAAGCTTGATCTTATATATCTTACTAAATAACTATAAACTTTTTCTAATTGCTGAATGAAAAATCTAGTTGGTTCATGGATGATGTATCATCTGCCATCAAGTTTTCTCCTTATGCACACTTTTTTTTTTTTTTTTTTTTTTTATTGAAAGTGTCTATCATAATTTACACAACATATTTGGTATTGCGATTATTATTTTCTATTTCTTTCTTTGTTTCTTGTGCTTGCGATTATAATTTACACAACATTGTTTCTAAAGGTAGGAGTGAGTGTATAGATACAGACGCAAAAAAGAATTTTTGAAGTGTGAAAAATTAATTGGGTGACGTTGTGTGTATTTGTTTGTTTGCAGTAAAATGTCAATTCGAACTAACAAAATGAAAGCCGTAACTGTGTTGATGAAGCAGTTGACGACAGCAAGGGGGAAATTCCATGAAAAGGGAAGAGATGAATCATTTGATGGGGAGTTGGAGAAGTTGCGGTTGGTTCTGAAGAAGATAAAGGATGTGTTTATGGAAGTGAAGAAAAAAGAAGAAAAACTGCTTGACACATTAGCAGAGGTGTATGACCATCTTCGCAGGTTAAACCGCAGGAAGCTGCATGAAGACATGCATAGCATTTGCGAGAGTATCAGAGATTCTGCTCTCATGTTGCTCCCAACGCTTGTTTTTGATGACTCATCACAAGGGTGGCGAAATATCTCACTCATCGGAAGACTTGGTGCAGTCCCATCAGAATATTTGGACTCTCGAAGATTATCACCGGTTACACGATCCATCGAGATCTTGTTTTTTGTCTCTCCTAATTTTTCCTGAGAACGCTGTGATAAGGAAAAGAAACGCAATTAGTTTGTAGATTGCAGAGGGTTTGATTGGAAATACAGAGAACAAAACGGCAGAGGAAATGGGTGAGGATGTTATTCATGATTTTTTGAAATGTAGTATGATTGTACGCTATGGTAATGGAAAGAGTCCCCTTGTCAAGAAATTTCAAATTCTTCCTGTCGTTCGTCTTCAGATGCTGTTATATTTAGATGCAGATTTAGATTATATCAGACCACATCGGTTACAGCTTGATAGAAAAAAAGTTACAGTAGGTGGAGTTGATACAAAAAATGTGATTTTACGTAGTGTTCTTAATATTGGTGCAAGTTATCTGAATTTTAGACCACAATGGGTCACTGAATTGAGGAATTTAGAGGTACTTCAACTTGGGCGTTGGCAAGATTCAGCTTTGCATCACATTGAAGTTGGGAGTGAAGAATTCTTGAAAGATTTGAGAACTCTGAAGCAGTTGAAATATGTGAGTCTCCGTGGGATATCAAGAATATTGGAGCTTCCATCCTCCATTGCTGAACTTGAGAGCCTACTAATTCTTGATCTAAAAGCATGCCATAATTTGGAAAGACTACCTCATGATATTTCATCAATGAGAAGTCTGACACATCTGATTATGTCTGATTGTTGCTTACTGGAGGGCATGCCAAAGGGGATCGAGAAGCTCAGTAATCTGGAAGTACTGAAGGGATTTTTAATAAGTACTTATGAAAAGACTCCTTGCAGAATATCAGACCTTGTGAATTTGAGAAAACTGAGGCGACTCAGCATACATATAGGAAGTGAGGCTGAGATCAGGGATGAGGAGTTTGAAGGTTTGGAAGATTTTTCAGCACTGAAGCATCTGAAGATATCTTGGAGTGTGTCTGACCGAAAGTATGCTAAGATTAATTTCGTTTTACCACCAAGTTTGAGAAAGTTACATCTTGAATGTTTTCCTGGAAAGTCTTTGGAAGAATGTTTTATGCCAAGCGTTCATGGTAGGTTCAGGTTCATATTGACCGAGCTAAATATAACTGGAGGAAAACTGGAACATATTGTAGATTTTAAATGGTGGAGAGTGGAAATACTGCGTCTGAAGTACCTTAAGCAATTGAATGTTGACATATACGATTTGAAAGCATTGTTTCCTGAGCTGAAATATGTAAAAGTTAAACAAGTCTCAAACATTTCATACCTTCAACATGAATGGGCAGATTAATAGGACTTCATGCTGTAAAATGTTTTCCATATTTAATTTGTTCTTTGAATAATATTATGTTATTTACACTATGCTGTATATCTAGAGTGACCAAAATAAGGAAACAATAAATATGATTTGTCTGCGTGTTACTAAACTTTTTATCTCCCTATTAAGTGCTTTGAATAATGCCTTCTACATTGTCTCCTTTTGCTAAAATAACATACTTCTCCAGCTCACATAAATAATAAGATGGTACTGAACAAATAGATATTGAGGTTATTTAAACAAATATTAACAAACAAAAACAAACAACACCTTTGGAAATTTGGATCTAATTTATTATTACAAACCAATTTATATTAATTAAAAAAATATTACATGTTTCTTTATATTTTAAAGTATTCCTTTTAATAAATGTAAGCATCTTTTTTAGATTTATTTTAAGGTTATTTATTTACTTTTGTTATATTCATTAAAATAGTACTAAAAGTACGTACAATAATTTTTCCAATTGTTATAAATAAATTGTAATATATTTATGATATAGATTTAATTTTAATATATGTATATTAATTTTAATATATATTTTCTAAAATTTACTCTTTTAAAACAGAATCTTGAATAATTGTTACTGAACAATACAAAATATATAATTATCTGTTTGAAATTATTTTCGGACACTAATTTTAAAAAATTAAATTAAATTTAAATATTTTTATACACAATTAATACACTTGAAAATATATTCATTACAAACAAATTATTTTAATTTTTTCTTAAATTATTCAGTAATATATTTATGAAAACGTGGATTTCAAAGATATTACTTTATTTCATAAAAATAATTTTGATACTTATGTTTTCACATTTTTATTTCATATATAATGTTATAAATAAACTTAAGTTTAATTGTACAGTAAGTTATAATAAAAGGATATTGTATATGTGGATTAATTTAGATACCATATTTATTATAATTTATTATATATAGAGAAAGAGAGTTCATATTTATGTATTATATTATAAAAAATAAAAAAAAACTACAGCAAGAATGTGATATTCCATTCAAATAGATTAAATCTACTAAATAAAGCATCGCATAATTATGATAATAAGAAACAATTAAAGGAACAGAACACGTACGGATCTACTATTATAGTTATCCATAGGAGTACTTAAAAGGAAACATAGGCATACAACCATGCCAAAATCGAAACAAGGACTGAACGTTAACTGTCTTGCAAAAGGGTCGCTCCTAGAGCAAGAAATCACAAAAGAGAGGGGCATTAAAGCCATAAAAACTACTATTAGGAGCTACAGGTAACTGGTCCAAACTATGCAACACCGCTACCACCAGCAGATCCACCTCCAGAGCTCTTTCCATCTGCTCCCACCGTAAGGTGATCATTGCAAAAGGAAAAGAATCAAGGTAAGAACATACACAACAAAGAAAGGGTAAGCTAGTGTAATTTAAAGTTAACATAGTATAGCAGACAAGTACTTAAACAGTTCAAGCATTTCAACACAGTGAGCACAGAGAATCATGTTATCGCAGACAAGCAAGACACTATGACTTGATTCTCCGGATAAATATACTAAGATCGGATTCACTGGAAGCTTGCACTTGTGGTTGCCTCTACTGCTCTACAGAGCCATTGCCAATGGGATTCACTGGAAGCTTGCACTTGTGGTGGCCTCTACTGCTCTGCAGAGCCATTGCCAATGGATTTCACCCTACCACACACAAGGTTAACCTTCAAGCATCTAAGGCCATTATCCTGCCAAAGACTAAGGCCTCCCGCCACTCTCACAACTTGGGTCAGTTTGCTCTACCTGAGACTCACTGACCCATTTGAGTTTCGGGATGCGGTCCTTACTTGAATCCATACCTTAATATATACACTACACACCACCACGAGGTCTCCCCACAAGACTCATGGAATTACGCCTATCACACAACAAATTCATGTTTCATACCATATCCACCACCTTTATCTCAAAAAACCAACCAACCAAAATCCATGTGTTATTCATGCCAACATACCAACTTTTAGTTCATAAGATTCAAGCAACCATATATATTCACATGCTTTAGGTTTTGAAAGAAAAGGGTAAATAAATAAATCACACAATTCACCCATCAAACAAAGAGAAAAGCAGAATTGAAACTACAAGCTGCAGCAGCCTCGCTCAAGCTAGGAGTCGTCGCCCAGACGAGAGAAGTTGTCTAGCTCAGGCGACGGGCTCTCTCGCTTAGGCGAGCCTACAACAGTGGGTCTTGGAGAGTTTCACGATCCCTCGCTTAGGCGAGGCTGTCTCGCCTGAGCGAGCTGGCCTGTCGCTTAAAACGCAGCCCCTCGCCTGGGCGAGTGCTCGAGGCAGAACCCTGAGCGAGCTGTTGGTATTCTCGCCTAGGCGAGACGAGCTCGCCTGGACGAGAATGTCAGTTCTCCCCCACCGTTCCACACATGCAAGGCAGAAAAACGACATAGAGCAACATCCAGAATATAAGCCAACCATTTTTACACGATTCCAACACCATTCAAGCACCCACAATATGGAACAGAACATAAGCATGCCATAATAACTATAAACTTAAAACCTAGCTCCCCTTACCTTGTTATACGCTAGCAGAATAGAGTGGTAACCCAAGAAAAGTAGTGGAGCACTGGAGCAGGGTACGGAGCTGAAAACAAACCCACACAGAGTTGAGAAAGGGGGTGCTAGGGAGAACTCCGGACAAAACCATTAGCCTCTGAACTGGAGAAAGAGAAGGACAAGGTTGGAGTTCGACTTACCTGGAAGTACAATATCCTTTGCTAGCTTGAAACAAGGAGAGAACCTCTGTGCCCTAGCAGAGCTCTTACACTAGACGAGGGGAGGGAACAAGGAGCTGGTTTTTTTTTTCTGAAAATGGAACAGAATGAAGGGGTTAGGGGCTGACAGGGGCCGGCCTTAGGCCCACGAATGGCTAGGCCCCAACTACTCAACTGAAAAGGAAAAAAGGAGCTTACAAAGAAAATATTTTAAACATAATAATATAAGTGGAATATGATCTTCAAATCACAGTCTTGCTGTTAACAAAATTATTTGATTTATGTGACTAGGGATATTATTGGCAGAAGAGGATGATAAAGATATCAACACCCTTCTTTTTCATGTCCTTCTGCTTATTTTTCTTTTTTATTTTCTATTTGTCACAAATATAAAATATAACAATGATAATGAAGTTTTTACTGCCAATTTCATAAAAAATGGTTAACATTCTTCATTTTACTTATCTTAGTGGATTGCACTAGTGAAACAACAATCCTTGTAAAAGGTTTTACTCCCTATATTTAAAAAAAAAATTGAAGTTTAGCTTTTTTTATAAATTAGTCTAGAACGTCTATTTTGTTAATTATTTTTAAGAAAACCATCCATCATACTTTTTTATACTATAAAAAGATGAAATTATGATCAAATTCTTTCGATCACGCTTAAAATTACAATAAATAAACTATACACTTTAATTAATTAAAATTTAGGTTCAAATAGTTAAAAAATGAAAATAAATAATAACAAAATATTTATTTGTGTTGAACCCAAAAAAATTAATACTTATGGAGGCAATAATGTATTCTACTTACGAATTATATTGTATTGTACCACAATATATGAAATGTTTTAGTTATTGAAAATTTTTATCAGATAAAAATAAATTTATCGATAAAATTTGTTAATAAATTAGAATTTGAAAATGAGAATACGTATTGATAAATATTTGTCATTAATCTATAAATTTGTTGGAAATCTAGAATTGTTATTATTGTCTAATTTATTTGATGATAAATTTGTGTGTGTGAAAAACTTAAACACAGTTAATTAATTAAAAAGGAAAACAAATGGTAATAAAAGTTTAATGTTTTTTAAAGTATAATTTTGTCTTGAATAAAAAGCATTTAGAAATCTTACTCTGATCATTCACCTGCATAGTTGATAAAAAAATACAAATAAGATTAATAAAATTGTTTTAAGAAAAGAAATAAAATTATATCTTAAGAATGATTTTTTTATTGCTTTTTTTTTTTTTTTAAATTACGGTGACGTGAGGCATATACCTATTGTGATGTTGCATGCATTAGTGGTTTTGTGTGGTTGAAAACTTTAGCTTCATTGAGAAAGAACCATTATTAGTAATGCACATTATTGCACTCAAGTGGAAACAAAGCTTTTCCTTCAAGTCATTTGGTTATATATAGCACTAAGCCCTTCTGCTTTCAAACAACTCCAACATTTTCCACCCTAAATGTTCACACCATATGAAACCTAAAAACAATAATGGACCCATTGATTTAGTTTGGAAAAAAATATATTTTTTTATGAAAAAGTTTACATAAAAAATTAAAGTAAAAGGTTTATTTCATTATAATTATTTATTATATAAACTTCTAAAAATAAAAATTAAAAGTTTTTTTTTCTTAAAATCGAACTCTTCCTAATTTTGATCATTCAAGGTTATACAATTAAGATTTATAATTCTTATTTTCTCTATCACTATGCTTCACAGATACCTTTTATACATGCATTTATCTAGCTGATTATAAATTAAATTATCAAAATAGTTAAACGATGGAGTGGGCTAATCAATCAATTCATAAGTTTTTTATTTGTTAATCAAATAATGTTATTAAAAAATAAAATTAATTTTATTTATAAAATTTAAAACTTCATCATTTTAAAAAATTTAAATTTAAAAACATTTTTTTATCATTTTAAATATAATTTTTAAAGTAATTGACTTTATAAGTAGGTATGATAAAGTAGACAATGTCTAATATATTACTCCACCAATCTATTAATAATTTAGTAGGACTGAGTTTACATTTTTTTTAATTCCTCAGTCCGCCTAGTTTAATTCACTAAAAAAATTATAATAGCAGACTGAATTGTTTTTTATTAAAAATTAAAATAAAATAAATAATTTTGTTGATGATATTATTTAAAAAAATACTAATACATAATAATATTATAAGCTAAACTATTAATTCTTACAAATTAAGTTTAAGATATTAATTTTAATCAAATAATTTAATATAACAGTTCTTTCAACTTATATGATTAGAAATGTTAATTAATATTTAAAAAATGTTAACATATGAGTGTTTATATATATATATATATATATATATATATATATATATATATATATATATATATATTATAAAAAAAAAATTGTAAAAAAAACTAGTAGATTGGACACACTTAAATAAATTTGATGGGTTTTTTTGAATTGATTTATTGAAACCATCTAGTAAAAATGGAACTTAAGTGAAACTCATAAAAGACAATGACGTTATTTTCAACTCAAAATGTTTATATAATGAATTTATAATTTTTTTTCCTTATTCATTCTTCAACAAGTCAACATTATCATTTACTTAAACATGAGACTTATAGTTATGCTTCATTCTCTTCTCTTGATATACTTTTTTCATATTAAAGATGTTAACTAAAACAAATAAAAAACTTTCTCATTTTACTGTCTATTTATAAGTTTGAATCAAAACTAAAAAAATTAACATGTAAGTACATATATAGATTCGACATATCGACCATCTTGTTAACATTAAAAAAAAACTTAAGAATATCATTTGAAATAATTGGTGAAAAATAATCATCTTTATTATATTTAAATAAAAAGTTTGACATAGATATTAAACAAGTCGGTCGGGACGAAACCATTAATTTGATGGACTAAATTGTGTATTCGATATATAGATCGATAAATGGTGGTCGAAACAATTTGTACCAATGGTTTTGTCCAATATAATATATTACTTGCAAAGTTATTAAGAAAATTATTTTATTTAATTGCATAAATTTTAATAAAATTTGAGTTGGTACCTTAGTCTTAGACAGTCAAGTCAAACCAAATGAACTATTCCTCCCATGACTCTCATAAAGAAAACATCTTTTATTTTCACTTTAAATAAATAAAAATTGTCATCATTCATATATATATATATATATATATATATATATATATATATATATATTTACATAAAAAAACTAGATCTATGTATAAATTCATAGTACTAACGATTACATTTTTCAGTCACATTAATAAACATATAAATATAGCAAAAGCATTTTTTTTTCCAACAAAATTCTTTCCATAGATAACTTTATACTATTTGTAGGTAATTGCAATAAAAATGATAAATTAAATTCACAAAAAGAACAATATTTCCAAACTAAAAGAACAAGATTAAGAATTCCTATGACTAAAAGTCTCTAAAACCCTAAATTTCCAAATTCATGGTCTATTGTTGTCTTCAGTTGTCCGCGAAAATCGTCACCTACATCAAAGATCTTATGACACGTCACCATCATTCTCAAAGATCACGTAATCGTCATCTTGTGCCTTACCCGCGATTTTTTTTTTTTAGTATTCAATGTTTACTCTATTAATATCATGTTAGGATTTCACATGTATCTATCGCATTATCTTAAAAGATTTCTAATTTTATGTTGTCAAAGGATAAGATCTAAAGAAATATATTAGAAATTAGAAAAAGATAATTTTACAAACTAGTTTTATACATAGAAGATAAATCCAAAATTATATTATAAGATAATATTAAAAATTATTATAGATTTAGAAGAAAAATTAATTGTGGTTTTATTATTATCCGCTTACTAAATTCAATAGTGTTATTTGTCCGAAAAGTAATGTTTGATAGATTTTAGATAGAATTTATAGACAAATTCAGTACTATTGTGTATTCGGAAAATAATGTTGGATATATAGATTTTTTAGAGTTGAAGTACAATTTCATATTATATTGTGATATATATATATATATCTCACTCAAATAAAAATCATTATTCTAATTTAATATTTTTAAATTGAAAATTTGTCATTTATCTATTATCTTAGTATCATTTTGGCTGATTTATTTTTATATTTTTAAAAAAATATAAAATTTTATAATTAATATAAGATGATAACTAATGTAAAATTGATTTTTATTGTTTTGATTAAAAACTTATCCGATTTTAATCATTGTATCTAATATATGAAAGTCATCAAGAATATGCATAACAATCACTTGGTGTACTAAATTAACAAGAATATCATTTTACATCACTTACTTAATTATTTTATTATTATAATAACTAATTCCTTTTTGTCTTTAAAATTATTTGTTATTTATAAAAAAATTAGTAATATCTTAATACACGTGAAAAAGGAAGTATGAAATAAAATAACAAAAAAATAAAATATTCTGATAGAAAATTTAAAATATCCAAATTTATAAAAAACTTAAAACTTAATTACACGTATTGTTTGATTTTAAGAGAAAAGTTGATTATGTTGATGATAATCTTATTTGTTACTAATTTTTCTTACTTTGTTGGGCAATCACTAATTAAAGACGTCTTTTCAGAAATGACACATTTCTGCTTATAATATTGAATAGAAACTATTAATCCTAAATCAATTAAACTTTGTAAATGCTTTATCATTCTTCTGTGGATGCTTATGGAATACTACAAGTAACATTGATCAGTACTCTAAATAGAGATGAAAAAAATTAAAGATTTTAAAGTTTATTTGTCGTTTTTGGTTATGTCAAATCAAATTAGAGAAATTTGTGGCTTGAAGAGTGCAACAGGGTTGATACTTCAGATTAATTGTTTTACTTACGTTTCTGGGTATAGGATAAAGTCCATGATTCAATCAATATGCTATGGTATTTGAGTTCATGTGATTAACAATGAAATGATTATAAATTTCAAAGTAGGTCCTTGCTTTGATGGTTCAATAGCAATCTGTGTGGTCCTATTAGTGAAATTAATTTCTTACATAACAAAAATAAAACAAAAAATTTATTTAATAATAAAAATAAAATTATATGAAGTGCTTATTATGTATTTTTTATAATTTATCATTTTTTAAGAATAAAATATATTTATTATTATTGATAGTTTATTTCATAAATTTGATTTGGTTTATCCAATATTAATAAAAAATAATATTAACATAAAGTTTAAACGAAATTAAGAAGACGTGTTATATTTTTTTAATTAAATTTAACATCTAAATTAATTTCATAAAAAAATTATTTTAATATTTTTGGTGAGTTTAGTCACCAAGTCGTCATTCAACCTAGAAATAACATCTAAAATTTCAACTTGAACAAATCTATTATTGGTTTATTATTGATTTTTTGTTTAGAATTAAATTTTAAATTTAACTCAATCCTACAAACTTAATTTGTAAGATAAAATTTGTATTCGTTCGTTTATATACTATAAATCTGTGTTATCCTTAGTTGAGGTGATCTCTAAGACACTCCTCATGGATATATATCTCACGAGATTGAGATTAGACATTAATAAATGATATGATAACGGGTGATATGATAATCTTGACAAACAACAAATTTTCTGATAGTAAGTGACACAATAGACTCAGATCAACAACAAACAAATTTAATTGACGAATATTCAACAAATATTTTGAAAATGTCAAAATTTTCTTTTATAAATGTATTATAAATTTATCTTTATATCTTATGAAAGAAAAATTTTCAACCAAGACCAAGAAAAAATTGGATGAATTGACTAATTTTTATCTTTTTTATTAATGGTGCTGCCAAATAGGATGAAAAGAACTCTCATGTTGGATATTGAAACAAGACAAAGTACATATATAGGATTCAACACCTTGGGATTTTTGTTGTACATGCTCTAAGAAGGTTAGGGTTCCACAATAGATGGATGAATTGAATTAGGTAATGCATAGGCACAAGTTGTGTCTCTGTTTTGGTATTCCTACATCTGAATTCAATATAGAAAGAGCTTTACAACAGGAAGATCCATTTCCATTCCCCCATTCTTATTCATGGTGAGATTGTTGAAGCCCATCTCCTCCAATTTGCACATGGATATATATATACACTTTTTGTTGATAAAAAAAAACTATATCACTGAATAAATAACTAATAAATTAGCTTTTATTTATTAATTGAATAATTAAAAATTAGAATGTAATATTTGCAACTTTGAGTACAGTAAATTTATAAAATTGTTTATTACTAATTTAAGCAGTAACAAAAGAATATAATTTGATCTTCTTAAAATAAATTGAAATTGAGAAAAGTGCCATGTGAGTTTGGATCCCAAACCCGAATGATGGAAATGGGGCGATTAAGGGGAATTTTGGTTTTTCTGTCATGTATTACGTCATAACGACGAAAGACACAATTGTACCTGTCTGTTTAAATTTTCTCTCAAAACTGTAACCGATTAATGATACTCTATTTTCCTTTCATAACTTTAGAATTTTGCTATTGGTGTCCATAAAAAGTAGCATTAATACACCTCATCTTTTAATGGGCAAAATAAGTCTCTCATATTTGGACTATTTCTATTAAAGGATGAGTTGGTATATGTATATCGATCGTTGATTGCCAAAAAAAAGTTAAATTAGTTATTTTGTAAAGTAATTTCAATACATACATTTAGTTCAAAAAGTAAAATATATTAATAATTTAGTTTCAACTTTGTCTAGATTAATATTTTTTAAAATTCTTAATAAAACTTTAAACCTAAGTTTTAATACATTTTTTAAAGTTATTAATATGAGTTAAACAAGGTGATCCAATGGAACAAGACATTAAAATACACAATTTAATTCCTCTTGTAAATAACAATATTTATGATTTTCAAGACATAAAAAATAAGAAGGACAAAATGCATTTAAAGTATTCTGATCTCTATTTGTACAAAATCTGAGATTATTACACATTATACCAATTAAATACCATAAAGATATACGCAAAATTATAATTTAATATAAGAGTCCAAGTTCGAATAGCATGCAATGTGGAAGGGACAAAGCTGAGAAAAAAAATGGTGGGGCTGTTCTCTGTGATGCGTATTTCACCGACAGCCATAAGTTTAAGACATCGTGCGTGTTTGGCAACTTCATATAATTGAGTTTCCGATTATGTCCTTAAGGCCAAATCAATCTATGTTGTGTTCAGATTCAACTTCAAAATCCTAGCTACCCGCGTCAGCTTTCATTACAACACAATGGATCTGTTTCTCTCCCACACACGAAATATTTTCAAGTCCGAATCTATGAATGAAAAACATTGATTTTTTATATTAATTAATTATGTTAAAAATCATTTCAAAGCATGGTGGTGCTGTAGTATTGCTTCATACACAAACCCATTTTGTAACTATTCATTCCTCCACTGAGGGGCATTATACTCTTGACTTTAGCTTTCACACCATAGTGTCTCTACCTTTTACTCCACTTTTTCTCAACATATAAACCCTCACACATTCCATACTCTCTTATTAGCTTAGAAGGGTACTTCTAAGTTCTTTTTTTTCCCCTCTAAACTTCTTTAATCTCTCTACCATGTCTTCCACTACTCTCCAATGGCTAAGCCTTGTTGGCACCATTTGGCTCCAAGCCATAATTGGCACAAACACTAATTTCCCTGCTTATTCTTCTCAGCTGAAGCAACTTCTTTCCATTTCCCAAGTCCAACTCAATAACCTTGCTTTTGCCTCTGATGCAGGCAAGCTTTTTGGCTGGTTTTCTGGCCTTGCTTCTATATACCTCCCTCTTTGGCTTGTCCTCTTGACTGGTTCAACTCTTGGCTTAATTGGCTATGGTGTACAATATCTCTTCATAACCAAACAGATTTCATCTTTGTCCTATTGGCATGTGTTCTTGCTAACTTTTCTTGCTGGCAATAGTATTTGTTGGATCAACACTGTGTGCTATGTTGTCACCATAAGGAACTTTCTATCAGATCGCCAAGTTGCTGTCGGAATAACAACTAGCTACCAAGGACTCAGTGCAAAGATTTACGCCAACATTGTTGATGCTGTTTCTCCTCACAACAAGGCCAAAACATTTCTCTTCCTGAACTCTCTTTTACCTGTGATAGTTGGGCTAGTAGCAGCTCCTATGGTCAGAGAATTTGATGCCGCAAGTCCTAAGCACACGCGTGTTGGGTTTGCTGTGATGTTTGTCATAACAATTTTCACTGGAATATATGCTGTGTTGAGCAGCTTGCAATTTGTCACAAGCAAAGCATCTTCAATAGATATCATGACTGGTATCTTAGTGTCCCTTCTGTTGCCTCTTCTGGTTCCACTTTCAGTGAAGATCAAGGAACTGCAGGATAATAGAGAGAACTTGAGAATCTACCATTTTACTATGGAGGAGAATAACAGTGAAGAGAGGGTGGAGAATGAGGTGAAAGAGGGTGAAGTTGAAGAAGAGATTGGTATCATAGAAGAAGTTGGAGTGAAGTTGATGGTTAGAAGAATAAACTTCTGGTTATATTTTTTTGTGTACTATTTTGGTGCAACAGTTGGTTTAGTTTATCTTAATAACCTGGGACAAATAGCTGAATCTCGGGGTTGCTCCAATACTTCATCTTTGGTGTCTCTGTCATCATCGTTTGGGTTCTTTGGCCGTCTCATGCCATCTCTTATGTACTACTTCTACAGGTAAATGTACTCTTCCTTTATCTAACACCAACCCCAGCAACTGCATTTACACTTCTCATTTAATGCATATAATGGCTACACATGTGTTAGTTGATCTACTGTAATAAATATGAACAAAAACTGCAAAATTTTAAAACCAAAACCAAAACCAACACTTTTTCAACCTAAGTTATAAAGTATAGTATTCTACTTTAGTAAATATCGAATGTCATTCTTCTTACTGACATGGCTTATTTTCAGGGGAAAGGGTCGAATTTCAAGACCTGGTTCACTGTTGGCAGTGATGGTTCCAACATCAGGAGCGTTTTTTTTGCTTCTCAACAGAACTGATCTTGCTCTTTATGTTAGCAGTGCAGTGATTGGAGTGTGTACTGGAGCAATCACTTCCATTGCTGTTTCCACAACCACTGAGCTGTTTGGTACAAAGCATTTCTCAGTGAACCATAACGTGGTGGTGGCCAACATTCCTATGGGATCCTTCATATTTGGCTATTCAGCTGCACTTGTTTACCGTGGTGAAGGACATGGAAGCTATGAGCAAGGGCAATGCATGGGCATGGAATGCTACAGAAACACTTTTATCATCTGGGGTTCCTTGTGTTTCTTTGGAACTCTTCTGGCTTTGGTTCTTCATGTTAGAACTCGCAAGTTTTACTCACAAAAACAATAGGATACACTTTTGGCTTCATATTTCCTTTTTAACATACACAATGGAGATTGTGTCATGTATAATCTCCTATTACACCTGAGAAAAAAGTAGTAATAGTAATAATAATAAGATAAATATAAATGTAAATTTTCATTTTTTTTTTTGTTTTCTCTATCACACATTTATTTATTTTCCCACCACCACCAGCATTTTCAGGTTTGAGTTGAAGAGGAAATAAAATACATGGTAAATATCCTACAAACTTAGTATATGAGGGTATATTAATGTAAAAAAAAAAAAAAATAAAAAATTATTTAATTAAAAAAA
>Ga0214543_1002825_pt1 | contig 34163 bp, 10 predicted proteins | sample CNSS2metaG_FD_160094 | JGI IMG/M metagenome (GOLD analysis project Ga0214543, IMG submission 160094) | Root nodule microbial communities from cowpea collected in UCLA plant growth center, Los Angeles, California, USA - CNSS2 | ecosystem: Host-associated > Plants > Roots > Nodule | place: USA... | reverse complement strand
ATCTCCACCACCTCCAGTCCACCCTTACCCTCACCCTCATCCACACCCACACCCTCAACCCCACCCTCATCCACACCCTCACCCTCACCCTCCCTACGTCTACCACTCTCCCCCTCCACCACCTAAGAAGCCTTACAAGTACTCGTCGCCTCCACCTCCTGTCCACCCATACCCCCACCCACACCCTCTACCACACCCGCACCCCCACCCTCTTCCTCACCCGCATCCTCTTCCCCACCCACACCCACTTCCTCACCCCCACCCTCTGCCCCACCCGCACCCTCTTCCTCACCCTCATCCTCCTTACATTCCCCACCCAGTCTATCACTCTCCACCACCACCACCTTACAAGAAGCCCTACATCTACGCATCACCTCCCCCTCCTTACCACTCTTAGACGGTGGTCAACTAGGATAACCCTATGGTAACCTTCTTCCTACCTACGTACATTATATATTATTATATTTTTTTCATCAATACTTCCATTTTCTTACATGTATACTTGTTCCCAAAAAAATGAACACCAACCCCTCGTGACCCATGTCAAGGCTTTAATTTGATACGGAAAATGATTTTTGTGGTTGGGTCTTACAGGGACCACGAACCCACTAATGACATTGACAGACACAGTGTATATAATATGTGCATGTGTTGTTATGTTTTGTAGGATGTGAAGAATATGTGCGACAAATAAAGAAAGCGATGGAAAGAAGGGCGTCTGGCTTGGCGATGCGATGCACGAAAGAGAAAAATGGAAGCAAAGTTTCCGCGTTTTGTCTTTCACAAAAAGATGTTTAAATTATTTTCTATGATAGGGTTTGTTTCTGCTATTTTACCTTTATTTATGAATTTGGTGTATTTTAACAGTTGTAAAGCACTGCGCTCTGCTGCATCATCGGTCATAATAGTACAACCTACCATGCTCTGTAGTTTTCAACCAGCTGCGTTTGCAGGGGTCGTAAAACTATTCATATATAATTAAATAAATTATAATCTCTTCTCCGCAATCTCTTACCCGATTTAACTAAAGTTCCTCATTAAATTAATATAGTGTGTTTCGTTGTCGTTGATGTTGTCTACGTGCATTACCGCAAGTAACTTTTCATTCATATGTCGGGTGCGACAAAAATTTCCGACAGGGAAAGTCACAAACACACTCCCTCCTCCGTAGACTCACTCCATAATCATAATATTTTTTACGAATTCTAACAAAATTAATTTTAAATATTATAATAATTTTTATTTATGTGATCAAAAATTGTTATTTATTATGAAAGTGAGTGATTTGACACGTGGCTACAGCGCTTTACCTAATGTTCGTGAGATGTGAAGCTTGATAGAAACAAACGTAGACTCGGTCTTTGTAGGTTTTTAAAAGAGTGCGTTTGTAAAATGCAAGCATGGCGAATAATAAGAAATGTGAAGGAAGCGTGCGGTTATGTTACCAGAAGAAGTGTGTTTTGATTGTCCTCTTACATACTTTGAACAAACATTTCCTTTGTTACTTGTGTTGGTGCATTGAAAGTGCAATAAAATTGCGTTGATGATAAATCTGAATTAAAGAAAGTTGGAATAATTAATGAATTGTGATTTGCTCTTACTAATGCTAATTTAGTATTAGGAGGAGGCCCTACCAACGAAGGTATGAATTTTTAGCATGCTGAGAGCAGTGTTTGTTCTTTTATGAATCTGATTGCGCATTAAGTTTCCTCTCTATGACCCGCGGGAAAAGTAGATGTGACATACAGCTCAAGATTTTGGAAGTCGTGAATAAATGCTTCTAATTAATACTATTTAATATAGAAAACCACAGGAGACACAAAAAATACTTTCACAAATTTAAATTTATCTAAATTAACTTCACATTCTTAGAATTTAGTGTTAGATTTGAAGTTCTCACTCTATCATCAGCTAATTAATAATGATTTCATTATTGTTGTTGTACTTACTGAATGTCATTAATTAACAGCGCTTTTTTCAGCGACCAATTGAAATTGTAACTACAAAGGTGATGGAATTAAGCCAATTTGAATGAAATAAAAAAATTAAGAATCAAATTGCATAAATTAGAAAATTGAATAAAGTTTATCTATATGAAATTGAAATTGTATAAAATATTCTTAAAATCATCAGATAACATTACTGTTGTGAAAATGTTTTGGTGAAGGGGCGGCTAGCTTTCATGTGTCTTCTTAAACATCGCAATACTGTAGTCGGATTTCCGACTTACAAGTTGTCTACTTGGATTGAAGGAATCTTTATCCCAAATTTGAATATTAGAAGTTGAAACAACTTTATAAACATCAAAATAAAATATTAGATTTGCCACCAACCCTGCAGATTTTTTGTTAGACACAAAAACAAAAATAAATTAACCACATACCTTTAGATTTGTTTTAGTATTAGGTAGAATTCTCGTTCTGATTTTATCAAAACAATAGTGAATCCAACGAAGTTACTTTTAAATAAAAATTATGTCTAATATATTCCGGTGGAAATTTTCATATAAAATTAACTTAAATCTAAATCCCAATTTTGTTTACTCTTATTCCAAAAGTAGGTAAACATATAGATATTGAGATGGTGCAGAGATTGAATGGAGTAACTTTCCATCATTCAATGATCTAGAAATTCTATGCTTTATAAAAGGTGCATGAATAATGTAGAATAATGTAGTAGTTATTGCCACGTTTTTCTTTAATGTTTTGCTGTTACTTTCTTCACATCATTATTAGTAATTAATTAGTGATCGATAAATGGAAATAGATTAATAATTATTTCTATTTGTTTGAATGTTTGTTGATTTAAGTGATGGTTAGTTTAATATTGTCCAATATGAGTTTTATATATGAACAAAGTGTTAATTTTTTTTTCTCTAAAATTTAGTTTCGACACATGCCCAATTCAAATTTAAATTGAGTGAGGGTTTGGTGATATGTGTCGGTACATAAATTCAGTCACAGTGAATTTAATTGAGTGAAAGAAACACCACGAAGTCTTTATAACAGAATCTTCACTCATCTCTTTGGAGTGAAGAGAAAAAAATATTTTAAATATTATTATTTATCTAGAAAAGGGGGGAAACACTAGTTCATCACTAAATGTACATAAAATAAGATTTTTTCTTATCATTATTATTTTAATTATATATACAAAACAAGGAAATAATACGATAAACCATTATTAGAAGAGAAATAAAAAAAGAAAAGGATAGGAAAAAGATAAGCAAAAAGATGATCTGATAAAGTAGGGTCCAGCGATTCCATCATAATGTCGAAATATGAACCTGCTACAATTTATAAATGGGACCATCATTAAACTAAAATCTGACCTATGTTTATTTTATGTATGTGTAGTAGACACATTTTAAAGTTGTTTATTTATCTTATTCTGCTGCATCCTTCCATTCCAAGCTTCAATGCTCCAACTCTGTGGCCGACATCATCACGTGTATAATAGCAAGATGAAATTTTTCATTTAGTACATGTTTGGTTTACTACTTACAATTATTTTCAAACTATTTTAAAACAAAACTATTTATTATTTGACTTTGAAGTTAGAAATAGTTAAGAAACAAAAATGCAATCGAAAGATAACGTGCATCTATATCAGTTCTTTAGTATAATGGAGAAAGAAAACAGAGAAGAGGTAAACCATATAATGCTCAATTTCAGCTATTTATAGAAGAGGATAAAGAACCTTTAGAGGTCTCCTTAAATGAAATTTCTTTAAATGTTAAGATTTTCTGTATCTTGTATTCGGCTCTTTTTCATTTTAGGGTTTAATTATAATCTATTATCAGGATAAAAACAAATCGTTTAACCATAATCTAAAATATTAAATCAACAATGAGTAAAACCAACAAAATTGAAGTAAATCACAAAGCACGTACCTGGGAATCAAAACTTTAAATTTCAAAATTTTCCACCGATTTTTTTTTAATCTTCTTGTAATGTCTAGAAAACGTCTATTATTACATTAAATTTCTATTATACGTATTTGTCATTAGAGTTTTTAATATTTTTTTTCCGGGAATTGTTCAAGTGTGAGTTAAAAGTCTCACATTGGATAGAATATATAAGTTAAACACTATATAAGAATAAAGACTCATAACATCATTGTCTTAAAGTTTTGGAGTAAAAGTGGTGGCAAATGTCTTATATGTGTAAGACTCATGTTATATAATCATATAGAACCACAATCTCTCAATGTCTATAACCATATATGACGTAAAATATAAACCTAACAGTGGTATCAGAGCCGATGGTTCGGAGTGACTGACCGCATAACCACAACAAAAAAGAGTCACTCATACACTTGAAGGAAAATATATTAGAATAGACAAAATTAAACACTATATAAGAATAAAAACCCATAACATCATTGCCTTAAAGTTTTGAGATAAAAATGGTGTCAAATGCGTTATATATGTAATACTAATGTCATATATATTTAAAATCACAATCTCTCAAATAACCATAACCCATATATGAAAGAATATATAACCCAGCAGTTCCATACACATAAAACAATTTATTTTAGTTCCATGCACATAAAACAATTTATTTTAGTATTACAGAGTGACGATTTTAAAACAGACAAAGAATAATATTCATATTTAAGTTTGAAAAGTTATAATATATATATATATATATATATATATATATATATATATATATTTGTATGTATATATAAAGTAATATAATTTTTTTTATGTCTCTGAAAAAGTACAATATTATTAAAACTCATTTTCTTTAAAAACTCCCCACCTTTTCTTTAAAAGTTTTTAACTATCTTCATTTTTTTTTTCTCTCCAAGTCATTGAGGAAAAGACAAATAATATTTCAAATTTTCCTAATCAGAACATTAATCTGAGTCCTAATCAGAACATTAATCTGAGTCCTAATCAGAACATTAATCTGAGTAAGTTTTTCTTCTTCTTTTTTTTATTTAGTTTCATAGGTTTTACTCTTTGTGTGTTCATGTGACGTTTTGTTAGTTGCATTTATAATTGAAGCTGAAAAAAATAATATTAGTCTAAATTTATAATAATGTGCTTGATTTTTGAATCCAAGTATTGTGAAAAGTATGTTAAAAATTTATACCTCCTCTTTTATTCTTTAGGTGTTTGTCTAGAAGGACAAAATAGCTAATTTAATTCGTTAAGTTTATTTCAATTAAAGGATATGATGAAGATAAAAATGTTGAAAACTTATGTTGGATTTTATATTAGATATGTGTTTATGACACAGTACAGTGTTGATTGATTTTTATGAAGAAAAAAAATTGTTAAAAATTGTAATGGTAGGAATTATATAATAATAAATTTGATTTACACATGTGGATATTTTGATGGATGTGTATACATGGATTATGTAAATATTTGGGTTTTATGGTTGTACTAATTAGATTTTTGAAATTGTTTCTAATCTTCTAATTTGGACTTTTATTTGAATGTTATATTATCAACCACTTAATTGTGGTATCATAGTTTTATGCTGATGTATAGATAAACTTTATTTAAATGTTTGTCAGAAAAACCATATACTTATTTTAATTCTTATTTATTTTTTTAAAAAACATTTAAATATAAACTACAAAAAATTTGCTAATTTTAGTCCACACCTTCAAATACATAATTTTTTATTTATAAACCAAGTTAGAACAATGTTGTTCTAGGCCTGTTTGATGATTCTACTTGACATATTATTATTTAGGAAAATGATATTTTGATTACTAAATTTTGACAACTTTATCTTATAATCTTAGGTGTCATCTTTTAAATGGTTTTTCATTTTTTTCATTTTTTCATTCTCAATACTCAAAAACCACTTAGAAGATGACACATCATGTTGTAAGAGAAAGTTGTCAAAATTTAATAGTCAAAATATCATTTTCCTATTATTTAACACCAAAATTTATAAAAAAAATGAATAAAAATGGCAATAAATGATAGTTGATAGATCAATTCGGTTTTGACTTAAGGTAGCATAAGACAATTTGATGAAATGTAATGGAAAAAAAGAGAATTAGGAATGGTAATGAACAAAGTTGATAGACTAGAACTAGTTAAAAATGATTGAGGGCTAAAACAAATTATAAGGAATGATAAAAATATTATTGCCACACCTCAATAATTTACGGAAGGATAATAAATAAAAGAAAGATGAAATAATTGATAGCTTTATTAATTGAGTAGACAAAAAAAATGTAGATGAGTTTTTCCACACTCAATAATTAAATTGGGTAACATATAATAATTAAGAATACTAGGTACATTATTATGGGATTTAGAATTCACTGGAGTCCATTGTTGTTGCATGTGATGTTGTGTGGAATTTGTCCTATCCAATGTCTCATAAGTTGTGAGAAAACACATGCAGTAACTTACCAATGTGCATGAAAAGAATAATAGTGATAGGAAAAAAGGACACAAACTATAGTGGGAGATGGGGTCTGTTTAATCCAAAATTCATGTGGCACAAATAACATCAAAACAAAATACAAAACTTTTAATTACAGACAACTTCAACTAACTGTGTTTCAATTGCAAAACCATATATATTTTGAAAGATGTTGGCATATTCTTTATGATCTGGTGTTTTTAATTAAGGTCCACTAATCTTTTATTTTTCTTATGTAAGTCATAAGGTGAATAATAAATATCTAAATTAGTTTGGTGTAATCAGTGTATTGTTCTACAATTCTGTTGAATATTATATATATATATATATATATATATATATATATATATGGATATATGTGTATTTTTTTTTAATTAGCTTATTTTATTTTTCTGTGTTTTATTTCTTGTATGATTTTCTTTTTTGGTGTGAGTATATGTGAAAATATTCTAGAAAAATATATTTAAAAAATAAGTAACTAAAAAATAAACTTTTAGTTCGTATATTTGTAAATATAACTTAAAATTTTCATATTTGTTATATTAAAATTGATAAATAGATTTTTCTAACATGCTTATAAAAACTCATTATTTTTTTAAGGATGATTATTTTAAGAAAAAATATTGTATTTGTGGTTATAATTATTGTTTTTCTTTATCAGGCAAATAAAGATAGATATATTAGGATGTATTTGGTTTAGCATTGGAGAATTGATTTCAGTAGAATCAATTTTTTAATGCAGAAGAACGAATTAGTTGTTTCCGTAAATTTTTTACCCTTCAATTAATTTTGGAAACCAAATACGTAATAATTCTGCGTTAGAAAATCAATTCTAATTAATTCTACATTACTTTGACGCATAATCAAACACACACCTAATAGGAAAAAAAAAAGTTCAAAAAGTACCTTACACACCTACATTGTAATCCAAGAAAAGGAATTCACAGTAAAACATTCAAATACAAAACCATAAAACTAACAACAACACGATTAAGTCATTTGCCATACAAATTCCAAAAATGAAAAAACATGAAAAATAACAAAGCTACAATCATTGGTAGTTATCATTGTTGTAAATTGCTTCATTTTTCATTTGATAAAATTCATACTAGATATTTTACACTACATCATGCATCACATGGCAAAAGTACAACTTGTTATTTTAACATGGTGGATGGTTATAAGCCACATATTAATTATATTTTATGATACATATTTATATGTCAAATCAAATAGTTCATCCAAATGACAAATTTCTTCCTTCTCTAATATATAGCGGAGAATAAAAAAAAATGGGAGTATCAAATTGTAAGCTATTTAATAATAATAGTAATAAGAAAAGGAAAGTATGTGTAAGAAATTACTTTTATACGTAATGAGTGCAAACAAGTGTTTACCACATACTATGTGGAAACATCGTGTGTCTAATTGGAGATCATCAACAATTATATATATATATATATATATATATATATATATATATATATATTTTGTATGCATCTCATATTCTTTCTCTAATAAAGTTAATTGTAACATAACATGGGTCTGTCTAGGCCACGCATGTGCTCCCACAATATTCCACGTGCCATACGAAATTTTTTAAAATATTTAGCCTCACAAAAGGAAATGTATTATTTGAGATCGTGACTTAAAAATGTCAACATTACATTATATTAGATATATTTTTTAAAGAAATATGTAATTATTGTAAATATGTAAATCAACTATTGCAAGTCGTTCTGACTTAACTATTTTATTTTTTTCAATTTCTAACCTTGATATAATGTCCATTAAATATTTGGTAATTTTTAATTGTTCGTAATAATCTTATAATTTACAAAAATATATAAGTTTTATTTTATTATTTAGTTTTATGATGTGTTTTAGTCGTTGATAACGCTTTAATAGTTATTAAAAAATATATATTTTATGAGTATTAAAAAAGAAAATATCAAATATGAACTAAAAAAAAAGTCAAAGTTTCAATTCCTTTCTCATTAAAAAGGAGATTACACAGTATTTGAAGTTTAAACACTTTTAATTTTTTACATTTATTTTAAATTCAAAGATTCAATCTCATATTATTCCGGAAATTTTAACTTAAATGCAGCTTTTAAACTTCAAAAATTGCAAAACTCGTTAGAGAGGCTTTAATTAATTTTAAACCAGGTTTTCTTATTTATTTTAGGGTTAAATATGTTTTTGTCCCTAAAATTTTAGTGAAATTTGGAATTAGTCCCTCATCAGAATTTTTGACCAATTTAGTTCTTCATCTTTAGAAATGCGTAGATTTAGTCTTTTTAATCAAATTTTGTTAAGTTTATTTGAAGTTTTAAACGTGTTTTATGATAATATTTGAGTTAGCATTTAAATGAAAATGGGTCAAACAATGTAAATAATTCAAATACTATTATGAAATGCGCTTGAAATGTTAGATAAACTTCACAACATCTGGTTAAAATGACTAAATCCATACATTTCTAAAAATGAAGGACTAAATTGGTCAAAAATTTTGAAGATGGACCAATTCCAAATTTCATTACAACTTGAGGGATAAAAAACATATTTAACCCTTTGTTTTAACTTTTTAGTTTGAAATAACTTTTTATGTTTTAAAAGTATAACAGTACCTCCAAATATCTTGAAGTTAAAAACATGGTTCGTTCAAAAATTACACTTTAGGAATGTGTTAGACACATAATTTACACAGTTCAGAGTAAATTCTTGCTGATTTTTTTCTTTAAATAACACAAACATCTCAAAGTTTCTAAATCATATATAATTTTTTTATATATTTAAAAGATTTAATTAAGATTTAAATCTTCATGAATTTAACTATTTGTAATTGAGTTTCTATTACATTACTTTTCGATATATTAGATATTTAATTTTTTCAATAAATTATTGTAGTTTAATTCTTTCGTTAATCGAATAAGATGACTCTTATTTTGCTTTGTTATTATGTTTACTTACTTTATGTGTTAATATATTTATATAGTTAATATACAATTTTTGAACTCTCAATATACCAAAAAAATATAATGTGACTTTGTCTTGTTCTGTTATTTATTTATTTTGTCTCAATGTATTAAAAGATATGATTTTTTATAATTAATATAAAATTTTTGAATACCCAATACACTACAAATTTATTTAATAAAAATTCAATTAAAAATATTAAAAATTTAAAACTTAATTAAATTTATTTAAAACATTATACTGACACTTTTAGGTTTCAAAAACATTATAGATTTTTTGAATTTATTGTAAGAATAAAAAGAGTATGGGTAGTAGCTCCCCGTATCCTATCTGTTGGATAAATATTCGTTCCGTATTCGTATCTATATTTGTCGGGTATTTGTTATGCTGTATTTTTGTGAATTAAAGTTTAGCGGGTACGGGTATCCACGGGTACGGATACTATGATACCCATATCCACCCCATTAACATGCGGGTAGCGGGTATCAATTTTTAATATCCGTTTCCTACCTATTGCGCGTTTTATCCGCCACGGGTACAGATATTTTTGACATTCTTACTTATGACATAATAATGGAACTTGTTTAGAATAGAATAACGATATTTTAACTTTTTTTTTATCTACTTATAATTTACGACTCCAATTATTATTAAATCCTTATATTACATTATTAAAAAATTAAAATAAATCATCAAATAATAATTAAAATAATAAATTAAAATAGTAAAAAAGTGAATTAAAATATGATTTTTCTTTATCAAATTTGAGTGAAACTATCTATCCGTAAAAGCAATCAGATTCATTTGGAAACTACAAATAAGAAGAAAAAGAAGACACGCAATTGAAAGAGATTGGAAAAAGAAAAAAAAAATGGGTGAAGTGATTGAAATGAAAGTGGACAAAATGGATATGTATCTGGCCAGGATGAGAGCAAGTGTTCATCTCCTAAAATTTTCTCTCTTTTTTTCTTTTAATTATATTGGGGCCCGCTATATAAATTAATTTAAACAATATTTTCGTACATGCTTTCAATTTTCTCCAACAAATCTATCATAATTTTCTAACTTTTTCTTTCTTTTTACAGATATAATTAAATTATAATCACAGAATAAGATAATTGAGACATAACTCCTTAAATTAAGGAGCATATTCATATGTTAGTTATTCAAATGTTTTGTTGGACTAAATTAAATATAAATTTATTTATTAGGATCATATTTAAATTACTGAAAGTATATTTATTTTGCGTGAAAAAATATATTAAAAATTGTATATTGAACTCACAATTTCTTTTATCCTCTCTTCTAAATTTCACTATTAGCTTAAGGAGTCAAACCTACTATCTTTCTCTCATTTTCTTTTCTTTCCGCCACTAAATCATCTTATCATTTTTGGATGGTGATAGTAGATATTAAGTTCCTCTGCAACTCAACAAACAAAGATTTACTCTAGTTCTCGTTCTATATGTTGATAGATTTTCGTTACCATCTTAGAATTCTATGGAAAAAAAAAAGTTAAAAATGTTGCACTACGCAAACAAACAAGGAAAAGAAAAAAAGAGAGATCATTTTCCTATTATGAGAATCTAAATATACTTTATTCAGTTTTTTTTCTTTTAGCATAAAACTCAAGAAAGTGCAAGAATGAATGAAGCAACCAATAAAAGTAGATGCATGAGATAGGAAACATGGTATGTGACAAATGAAACATTTTACTGTAGGAACAAACGGGTAAGCAAAAATTTGAACTTTATTCAGACCTCATCCAATTATTGAACTCTCTTAAGCTTCTGTCATATCGTTTTCCATTTAGTATTTATATAATCAGCTCTATCCCCTCGTCAAAAAAATTATAACTTTACCACATCACTTTCTTGTTTATATAGTATTTCGGAACCATATTTTAAAACTTATTTAGTGATATTTATATGTATCGATGGTCCATGAAGCCATGGCCAATTCTTCTACGGATTGAGCTAAATTCGTTAATGTTTGAGCTAAGACCGATAAAAATAATACGTTTTAAAAAGTTTAACATCATTTAGGATTATTTAGGGATGAATGTTAGTAATTCTATAATGAGCTATAAGTCCATAATGTTTCTTTTTTCAGTCAAACACATTTTAAGTTTGTATTTAACTTTTTTTATACTTTTTAGAGTGTTGTGAGATTTGAGTTTAATTCTTACTTTGGATAATGTGAGTGTATTTGGAGTCAAAGGATATTGGAAGGTAGTCTATGTGTTGTACAAATTTTCACATAGTATTATTATGTGGTGATCATAATTTTTCTCCGATCTTGAAATTTTCAAGTTATATTCTTGTGTTCCTTGTTTTTATTTCATTTATCTGTTAATAGGTGTGATTCTTGTGGGTAAAGACAGTAATATTCTTAATTGATTTCGGGGGTTTCCCAATACTCAATAACTTAACAAATATTTATAAAAAAATAGTTATTCAAATTTCATTTTATAAATATTATACCATCTTTACAATATATTTTCATTGCATTCCATGTATGTTATTGAATGAAGTTTTGAATCTTGAGAAAATGTTTTTATTTTTCTCTTGTTTCATTGATATTCTTTTTTGTTTTTAAACGTTTATGAGAATATAAGTGTATATTAAACTTTGTTTAATCAAATTCGGTGTAAGTAAATGGATCATGAAATATAAAAATGAATAGATGGAAATTGATCATCTAAGCTTGTTTAACATGTTGAAAGTGTATTAGATTTGAATTTTTTTTAAGAAATCAACTAGTTTATGTTGAATAAGTTTTCTGCATACGATTTTTTTTTATCAAATGATATAATCTTACTCAAGTGAAAAATATTTCACTCAAACAAAACTGATATAACAATGAGTGCAGATTTTTTATTGTATTTTTCATATCGATTTCTATTGAGCATTAAAAATAGACTATATTAATATTTTAAAATCTATAATCATCAATATATTTTAAAAAGAAAAATAGATAAATAATTCTAAGAACCCAACAAAAAGTGCACATTCTATAACAAACTATATTTTGTTATCAAGCTAACTTTTGCTCATAATAAAAGGTTTGGCTCAAGTTAGAATATAAAAACTTAAAAGAGATTTTAAAAACATATTTCTTTACTTAATTCCATATGTTTTTTATATTTTGAATTTGTAGATAAAATTGAATTATATGTTTTTAATTGAATTGTTTAATTTTTATTCTATAAATTAAATTGTATAAAAAATGTAGTTGTAAAAAGTAAATCGATGTGATGTGATTTTATATTGATGGTGCGATGTGGACAATATTCATCAAAGAGGTAAAATATGTTATGTAGTGATGAAATGTATAGAATTTGTGATGGTTATAAAAAAGATTACCCTTTTAAGTTATTTGATATTCATAGGTGATTATGATTAACGGGATAAATAAGGGTCTAACACTCAGAAAAAGCATCAACTGGACAATCATCTAACTTTTATCTAAAATGTTCCAAAAAAATATTAATGTGTTCAAATAGTTGTGAGAAATGTTTATTTTCAATAAAAAAAAAAATACGTTGAGTATACATATATCAGAACGGTATGAAAAGTAGTTTATTTTCACAAAGCTTAATTAATGACACCTTGTAATAAAATTTTAACAAAGCACGCAAAAGAAGTTATAACATTAAAAACCAAAGGATAACATGACAGAGAAACATGAGAGAAAAGAACAAATAAGTGCTTAGTTGAATGAAGGAGAATAAAAGTTAGAGAAGAATGAGCTAGTTGTGGAACCAGTATATCCATTTACTTGAAGGATAAATATAAAGCATGAAAATATGGAATAAAAGAACGCAAATTATATGAGAAAATGACATTTATTAAAATTACTAATCTCACCTATCTCAAAAATAAATGCATGGAAAGGCAATTCTGCAAATCCGAAAACACATTAATGTATCTTGAAACCATTCTTAATATTAACTCTCAAAAACCCTCTTATCTACATCAAATCACACAATTCAGAACTTTTAAAGGATAAATTTAAAATTTTCAAATTTATGGAAGTGCACATGAAATTATGGGGGTTGCAAGAAGAATTTATCTTTCATGAAATATCTGTTTAAGAGAGACCCATCAAGAGATGCCTTTTTCTTCCTGCACTCCCATATTTTTTACTTCACTCTCTTAATTTTTAAAATGACCATTTTAGCTTTCTTAAAGGTGACTTTTGAATTACTGGTTTCAGCTGAAACAAGGTTTTTAAAATTTTTAAAACAATTTCCAGAATAGGATTTCATAAGCAAGTTTTTTAAATATGTGAGATACTTTTTAAAATGAGCTTTCAGAACAAGTTTTCTAAAACAAACTTTCTGGAATATACGAGATGTATTCTGAAACAAGATTTGTAAAATAAATTTTTATAATAAATATGATACATTACAGAACAAGTTTTCTGGACACAAGCTTCCCACAGTTTTACTCACTAGCTTTTCTTCTTTCCCTCAAATAGTGCAATTGACAATGGAGAAATGAGGTGTAGTTGAAGATGCAGCGGTGACAGCTACAATGACATGGTGCGATAAGAAAGATTATTTAAGTCTTTTTACTTTTAGTATAGGCTGCAAGTAACAGTCATGGGAGTGCATGAAGAAAAAGCCTGAAGACTTTAATAATGTTGAAATCTCAAATTCAAAAAAAAGAAGCTTATAATTAAAAAAGAAGGATATTTTCTACATTAAGCTTGGGTCTACGTTATGGTAAAAACAACTAAGAAAAATTTTGCTTTTCATTTTTTGAACTTATATACTACGTTAATTTTAGTTACCTTTTAAAGTGTTCAATATTATTTTTCCAGTTTTGAAGTGTTTTTTTTTTACTTTATATTATTTTTAACTTTAACAAAGTAATCTTGACATGTTTTTATAGTTTAATATTGTTAATAATAAAAAATATAACGTGGTTATAATAAAGGACTAGATATGGAACTTAACCAAAAATAAAGAATTTTAAAATATTTGAAATTTGGATTTAAAGAAGTATAAAAGATGAATAAAAAGGTAACATCAAGAGTTAAAATTTGTAAGCGTAACCTTCTCAGTTTTCTTTGAACTTGTTTCAAATAAAATAAGAGAACATACATAACTTTTCGTACCATTTATCTATTTTGCTTCAGCCCAATAAAATATTGAGTTCAGTTTGCTGCTGTCTTCTTTTTGAGTATTAAAACTACAGTAGTATATCAGTAATATACAAATTTTTATAATATATTTTAAAATCGGTGTATTTTGAAAGGGCAGCCAAAAATCAACACAAACCAAATTCTAAAATATTCCTCCATAATGAACTTTAACTGTTTCATTTGTTTATTACATATCAATCCCAAATTGAATATGCTTTAACTAGCTAAATCGAGGTTGTTACTATTTTCAATTCTAAACTTTTAAAAACAAGTTCTCCTTCGGTTATCATTTCAAAACAGAACACATCATACCATAACCTTGACCACAAATTTCATACATTTCTCAGGGAAAAGTTAGAACACAATTGTTCATAATTAAAATTATCCCGTTTGTTAATATTGAGTTAGGCCGTAATTAGTTTATGGAGCTTCACAATATAAATTCTACTTGAGCATTCCAATCAGTATAACCCTTAGACTACCTTCTCATCTGTGTGAAGAGCTCAGGTGGCTTACTGCCTCCAACTGCACCAAATCCACTATTATTCCCTTGGCTGCTAAATGCTCCAAAACCACCACCTGAACCAGCTCCACCAAATCCTCCAGCAAATCCTCCATTTGAAGAAACAGCACCAAAACCAACACCAGGGGCAGCAGCAGCAGCACCGGCAAATCCACCACCAGAAAATCCACTACCAGTGGATGGAACACCAGCAAACCCTCTACCTGTTGATGCCATGCCAGCAAACCCTCCACCAATGGCAGTGTTTGAAAAGGCACTAGTAGAACTATTTCCAGCAAATCCACCACCAAAACCACTGGGAGGGGAAAAACCACTTCCAGGTAAACCACTACCAAGCTGTCTTGATTGTCCAAAACCACCGAGTACTGATCCAAGAACCTGTTGCCCTGATCCAATTTGTGCTGGCTTACCAAACCCACTAGGAGGAGCTTGACCAGGAACAGCTGCAACAGCATTGAAGCCACCAGAGAATGCACCAGGATTTGTTGTCTGGGTTTGGGCAGATGACTGAGGGTTTGAGAAAGTAAAAGATGCTGGTTTAAACAACTCTCCACTAGGAACAGAGAATGGAACGGTAGAGCTTGATAAGCTAGTCGCTACAGTATTAAATGAACCCCCAAAAGGATTTGACTTAGGCATTGATGGGTTTGGGCTTGAGCTAATCCCAAACCCGCCAAAGCTTCCCAAATTAAGTTCAGCAGTGTTGTTACTTGTCTCAGGAGCTTCTTCCTCCATCTCATCCTCATGTGAAATTCCAACTTCCAAACCCTCATTTTTTCCACTTGAAGCACTAGCAGAAGAAAGGAAAGAAGTTGAAAACTGCAAGGGAGCATCAGAAGGTCGTGCAGCTTGAGAAACTGGGATAGCATTGAGATCAAAACTTGTTATATTGTTGGAGGAAGATTGATCGATGGAAGGACTGAATTTCGTTGTAGGTTCAAGCTTCAATTCAGATGCATTATTTACGGGTTCATTCGGTCTAGTGACTACTTCTGCAGCAGCGTCTGGATCAGTCTTTGAATTAGACACAGCAACTGGTTGAATATCTGATTTAGGTACGGAAGCTGGTTGAGTCTCTGACTTAAGTGACCCTAAGGAAGACTTGAAGCCAGGGGGGTTAGATAGCGATGTCACTGTGTCTTTAGGTTTCTGATTAGAAAAGTGAAGAAAAGGTGACGAAGATGATGACATGGCATGATTTGAATCCGTATTGGTGTTCAAACTAGTCAAGATGTTCGATGTCGCTGACACTGCTACTGGAGGCACTGCTGCAGATGATACAGATGATGATGGTGGGGAGGATGATGTCTTAGCAGTCGAAGATGACCCAAATTTAAATGAACCACCAAATGTGGGGACTGCAGGAACATTTACCTTGGGCAAGCTTTTATCAACGTGGAAGTCAGTAACTTTTCCCAGGAAGGGTGATGATGCAGAAATAGTAGATGACTGTGTCTCAGATGACGGGAAGACTTTTCTCAAAGTCTCGGGAGTAAACGCACTAGAAGGTTTGTCTACGGTTGTGGAACTCGTAGGAATAGTCATTTTACTATTTGTAATGGGCCTTTCACTGGATATAGTCTGCATTGAAGGTGTTTCTGTGTTTGAATAGGTAGGCATTGATGATTTTTGAGCGATTTTCCAATGCAGGGTAGGCTTACTTTCATTATTTGAAGCAAAATCAAACTTTTGAACAGCTGACTTTTCAGCAGCCAAATCTTTAGTCTCTGTGGAATAACCATGCACCATTGTTGGTGACAAATGGAATGCAGACTGTGGGGGTATGAATAAAGCATTACTTTTTGGCAAAAGACTAGATGTAGACTCTGAAACTTGATTGGGTGCTCGGAGGCTGTCAGCAGGTATAAATGCCTTTGATTTTTCCGACAGCTCTTCAAGTTCAAGATGAGAATTTAGAATGTTTGCTGCAAGTATATTCATAAAAAATATAAGAGTCAGAAACTTAAACCATAAGTTATCAACCAGAGAAAAAATTGATTGCAGCTCACCTTTCATTTTAGAAGAAGGGAATACAATTGAAGGAATGCTAGCATCTGTCTGACGAGGAGCAGATCCCTCTAACGTGGTAACTTTTTTTTCTTTATTCATTGAATATAATGATTCTTTTCTATTAAGTTTCTGAAGTTCTTGCAGTAGCATCCTCTTAACGGTGGTCTTAGGAGGTTCAAAACAGGTCCAACTCTGCACCAAAATTGGTAGAAGTCACAAATCACAATCATTAATCGAAGCAATATACCAGAACAACTACATAAGGACCCTAAAGATCCTAATCATACCTAAGATAATTTCTAGGGTCCTTACACGTTACATTTCCCACCACTATTTTCTCCAAGCAGTATTTTTATTTCACCCCTCAAACACTCCAGTTCATGCAAATGAATAGTGCTCTCCTTCAAATTACTAGACAGATGGACTGTTTCAGATAAAAATGTACGCACGAAAATACAAATTTACTAGCAGAAATATTTAGAACATGCTTATTATAATCAACCTCAAGATTCCATTGGCTTATGATAATCAACAGAAGCAGACAAAAAATAGAAATATATTATCACAATCTTTTTCAAACAACCGACTGAACAGCACAAACAAATCAGTTTGCTTAATTGTAGCATATTGGTATGACTAAAACTGAAGTAATCCATAAGCAACTAACACATCAATACCCGGTCAAGTGAGTCTCTTCTCCTCCTGGCTGTTTCTGGTTCAGAACTCTTCACTGCACTGGTTTGATTTCTCCTAGATTGATCTTTATTAACTGTCAAATCAGAAAACAGAGTCTTCTTACTAGGAGGAGTCTTCATAAAACATTTCGTGTCTGGTGAGCCAAAAGCTGCCTCATATGGAATTCCTATTGTTTCAAGTAGCTCCTTCAAATTCTTTCTTTCCTCAGTTTGAGACCTTAAACTCAACGCTGACATTTGTTTTGAAAGGCAATCAGAGAGATTTTCTGCAGCTACAAGCTGTGAATTGATTGCACTATGTAAACTATGCAATGACTGTACATATCTGCAAAGGGGAGGAAACTAAAGTCCAGTTAGACACAGAGGAGACTTCATCGACAAAAGAGAAACCAACCAGAAATGAAAATCTATTATTAATGCAATGCAACAGCCTTCAATCTCTCCAAATCCACAAAAAGAAGACTGCTAGACAAGCCATATATAAAATTCCCATAGGAGCTAAATTCAAATCTAACTCCCAGATAAACAAGAGCTAAGGAATGGTCTTTCAACAAGGATTACGTGTGCCATATGGTTTGGGGGTGGATTTTGGATCTTCCTGGTGATGGTGCTCAACTTGTGCTGAGTAGTAAAGTATCAGAAAAATAAGCAAATGTAACAAAGAGGACAAATAGGGAGACATCAAGTAACATTAGTGTGCTGGACAAGGAAAATACAAAAGCGAGGTAAATTAACAGTGCAGGTGTTTCAGATTGAAAAAGGCACAAACTAATGTTGACTTTTATATTGTGGCATCACAGAGAAGCAAATCATTCAATGTTTTATAGTCATACGTCCCCTTGGAAGTGTGTTTACCTAATTGTCCATGTGGACGAGAGTAATTTTTTGAAATGATGCTGATAAAATCGCTTAACTAAAAAAATCGCTTTTCCTTTCTTGTATATACTTGCAAATTATGTCTATTAACAAGCCTATCAGTTCTGCTATCAAGAGTAGTATCTCTTCCAATTAGTAAGTGATCAGTCAGTAGTACAGATTACTTAATGGCAACAAGACAAATGATCTGACCACATCTACACATTCAAATTGCATGAACATCTTAAGAGTTACATTGTAAAATTTATTACAAGTTATTATACCTCGAAGGTCCATATCTATTTTGGAAAGGTCCATGACCCATGCACCGGCCACCATTTTGACTGAATTTATTCAGTTCAAGGGCATTGAAATGCCTCTCCAATTCAATTAACTGATTAGTCAAATCCTGGAATAAGGATTGAGATAAACTTGTTAAAACATATATCACAATATATGCTGTCGTATTAGCTCAATTGGAAAATTATAACCCATAATACCTGATTCAGACTCAATATATGCTGTCGTTTTAGCTCAAGTTCTGAATTCAACTTTTGCCTATTCCATAGATCCCAATATCGGGTATCAGAAGCTTGCTTATATATGCCCTCCAAATATATTTTTCTTGCCATAACTGTAATCCAAACAGATAACCACTAAGGCAGAACGGAGAAAATGTCTTATGTCATTTTGACCACAAAAAGAAATAATACATGTAACAATAAAATTGGGATATCACTGACTCGTGACAGAATATAATTTTTCTAACAAAGAATATTGTTTTACTTTGTTCAAAAGATAAAGCAAGAGACTGAGCCCCTGCAAAATAAAGAATTTAAAATATGTTGACCAAATTTTATTGTATTAATTTACATTTGAGTACAGATCAGACTGAACCCTCAACTATTTTGACAAGGCACAAATCTTTAGATAATTCAGCCTCCTTTGAAGACTGGATGGAAAACTTTTAAAGGTCCAATGGTGAAAGTAATGATTTCCAGAAGCCTGTTAAAAACGACTGTATTTTACATGGACCAAAAGTATAATTTAGCATAGATGGAATCTTTTGGAAAAAGGATATTGTATTTGTTATTTTACCAGATACACCAGTAAAAAAAATTCTAGACAAATCACTCACCATTTTGCAATAAAATATTTTTATTTTTTATTATATATACATAGATACACTAATATTACTGGACTGATATCACCAAACAGTTAAATTTGTTAACAATTCCATGAAAAAAATTTCATGGATAGACTGATAAAGATTACCTCGTATTGTCTTGTTAAGAAGATAATGAACTTCCTCGTTATGTTCATCCACTTGGGACTGAAAAGTTAAGGGGCCAAATTTTGACTATTAGAATAATTAGGATAACTGATACACAAACAGACACGCATGTGTAGTAATGACATTAAAATAAAATCTGAATTATAATACATACATAAAAGGCATAAACAATAATCAGTTAACAATTATAATCCAATAATAACCTGTGAAAAGTTCAGTACACTCTAGATAAAAAAATACACTATGGAAGTAAAAAAAAAAAAGAATGGTAAGAGAGATGATGAAACACCTATTTAGGCCTAAAGCTAATGAAACGTAGGACAAAAAGAGAGATAAAAATAGTAAGCAGGAAAATAAAATAAAATTCTGGGAACATTTGAGGGGCTTAAGTATATCTAGAATAAATTGAGACATCACAGCTGCATAGCATAGGCAAATATAAATTCAGCCTGTTTTATAGCTGTAAAAGTCGGTCTTTGCAAATATAACAAACCAACATCTCCAGAAAAGAAAAAAGAAATATGGAAAAAAGTCAAGGAATAACTAAATCAAAGTTTCAAAAAAACAAAAAGAACAAAAAGGACAAGTTTGTAGGTCACCAAATAGGTTACAAAAGATAGATAACCATTAGTAGTTTCCAAAGACTATTTGAAAAAACTATTATCATACATTGACTAGAGATATAGCTTGAAAAACTATTATCATGCATTGACCTCACAAACCAGTTTTGTGTAGACGAGTTTCCTCCACCAGAAACTAATGTAAAAGAAATTAGAAAACATTCAAACGATAGAACTGGACATTTGTGGTCCATTCCCTCTACAAACCAAAACGGGAAACTCCTGAAAAATACCCTGAGCTGAGCAGCACACAAGAATGTTATTCAATTCTTCCACATTTATGAAGACATCAGAGTATTGTCTCCACAATGTATTTTGGCACTATATGATAACTAGAATACATGGTTAAAATTAATTAAGTTGATCACACACATAACACAAATATTGGGGTAAATGTCAATTTTAGGTTTTGATACTGCAGAAAACCATTTATATGATCCTATTTGGTAATGCAGTCCATACAAGAATTCACTTTAGGAGTTTTGGATATCCTAATAAATTTATCAAAGGAAACTTTTGCTTTATTGGGAGAATGAGTTAAGAAATGAAAAAGGATACTATAATAAACTATTAGGAAGGTCAAGAATCCAAATTCTCCTATACAGAATAGAATAAAGAACGTTGTTGGAAAACTGCCTGAATTGTGGTAACCCTTGATCTATTGTTGACTTCACTTGCATTGGCCACGCTCCAGGTTGGTAGTCCAAGACATAAGGGGGAGTGTTGCTAAGTCACCTTAATTTTGGACACTAGCCTGTCTTTAGTCACTCACCAACTAGAGATGTCACTTAAATAGTTCATAAAACTTCGACAATTTTTTATTTTACAAGCTACTTAGTGGGATTGAAAAAGACCCTAAAGGCCAATTTCTAAGAATTGTCATTTTCTAGGAGAAAACAAATTGCCTGACTTTGTTACTTCAATTATTGAGATTCCAATAGAAAAAGTTCTAAGAGATAAACACAAACAAAAGTTGCATCCCACAAGGTAAAATTAGCCACAGGAACTGCAAGACATCATGGAACTCTGTTGAAGACGCCTAAAATTTTAATAGAAACTAAACATGATTAAAATATCATTGGAAACATCACCATTAATAATTTGCATTTTTTAGACAAAGCATCCATGCCTAGCTCCACTTCTTCAATTGAACTTTGTAGTGACCTTGTGCAAGCATCTTTGAACCCACCAGCCACTTCTATTGATCTCAAAAGTAGATCCAATTCTTTAGTCATCTCATTAATCTGGCAGAAAGAAAGGAACAAAGGGGCAGGATAATTAGAACTCCGTGCAGAATTTAATAGCAGAGAAGAAAAATACATTACAGGACAATCAGGACTTCCTCCTTACAGCATAAATAACTAGATAAAATAAGAAAGTAATATATCCTCATCATTAATGCCTTCTTAGAGGCACAAGATCTACCATTTATATGTTGAAATTATGAAAGATTTCCAGAAATAGTACATTGCCAAACTGTTTGGATAAATCAGAACTGGATATCCCAAGCTTAGATGAAGCTCCATGCTGCTCATTTGAAGGAAGGAACTTTGTAGCAGAAGACTTCATAGCTGCAGTATTACTGTCAGATGACAAACGTGAACTGCTATTCAACGCTGGTTGCATGTTTCCAGGTACTAAAGGAGATAGTTGTCCCCTGTTCTGAACTAACCTACTGGTGGAATTGATGGCTGGAGATTTATTCATATCCTGTACAACAAAGGGCTTTCCACCTATAATCCCAGACACATTTGTGGCACCCACGGTATACTTTTTATCTTGAAAACCCACACCATCAGCGTGGCTAGAAGCTGAAACTGAAGACACATCTGACTCTTTTGGGAATGAAAATTTTTGACCAGGCAATAGATTTGAAGCTTTCTGCGAGTCCTGTGAGCTATTTGCAGTCCACAGCTCCCTGGTCTTCTCAGTAGTTTCTTGTAAACCAGGAGAAGCAGAATGACTGTTCATTGTTAAAGAACCAATGCTAGTTCCAAGGGATGCAGTCTTTTGACCTAAGATCTTTTGTGGTTCACCTGAACGAAATGGATTTTGATTACCAACGCTAGTTTCTTGTAAACCAGGAGAAGCAGAATGACTGTTCATTGTTAAAGAACCAAGGCTAGTTCCAAGGGTTGCAGTCTTTTGACCTAAGATCATTTGTGGTTCACCTGAACGAAATGGATTTTGATTACCAATGCTAGTTTCTTGTAAACCAGGAGAAGCAGAATGACTGGTCACTGTTAAAGAACCAATGCTAGTTCCAAGGGCTGCAGTCTTTTGACCTAAGATCTTTTGTGGTTGACCAGAACGAAATGGATTTTGATTACCTGTATCTTGGTTTGCATCTACATCAGAAATAACTTGTTGTTCATTAGACAATAGACTCTGCGAATTTGCCACTAATTTCACTTCTGAGTCCTTAGTATCAGAACATGTTATTTGTTGAAGATTGACAGAGGGCTTGGCCATCAGGTTCCCATTAACCTCAAAAGTCTGCACAAAAACTCTATCAATAAGTATTCAATAGAATAACTCTTCCATTTTAAATTCTAAAATTAAGAACCAAAACCACCTTATCTTCCTGTTTCTGCAATCCCTCGGAAAAAGTGCAACCTTTATCTCCAGGATGGTTTTCTAGAGAAGTATTTTCATAATTGTGAAGAACAGAATCAATCTCCGGTGAATCTTTATTTCCTGCAAGACTAAAGATAAAATGTATTCAACTTTTGAAGATAGAAAATTTTGAAGCACATGAAGAAAGTTAGTCACAGGATCAAACAGTCAAAAACCACAAAACAGAAATATACTGAACACCGGCTAGAGGAGTAAAACTATACCCCAATACTTGTGAATGGAAATAAAAGAGAATTTCACAAAATTTACCTGGCAACATGGAACATGACAAGTTTTCCTTCTACTGTAAGACATATAAGAACACAAAATGGTAAAAGCTCTGTCCTTTCTTCCACACCCAGTTGAACTCCAACTTTTTGATAGATTGAAACATTATCAACGCATAGCCCCACTAGCAAATTATCGTCACCATTTTCTGGTAAAAAAGTGAATATACAAACTTACGTAAGTGCAAAGGAATATACACCATTTTCAAAGAGTGGTTAGTCCATTCCAGATATAAGCATTTGTACAAAATCAAATGGTAAACATTTACCCATCTCAATCCTGATAATGAACACTACTCTATCAGTAAATCAAACCCATTATATGCGACGAACTGATGAAATTTAATTAGCATCGAGTAAAATAAAAAATATCAAGATACAATCGCCATAATGCAAATCAATAAAATGAATACATACATACATACACATATATATATATATATACATACATATATATACATATTTGTTAAGCAAAGACATATTTCCTCAGAATATTTTGAAGTACAACATATTTTTAAAAAAAATTGCAAGAACTCATTTAATATATGGAAAATCAGGAATGTTCGCTCCTTATTTATATTGGATAATAGGTGAAAAGATATAGAAGATTCGAAGTTTTCCCATCCAAACTACTGTGGGAACCAAAGATTAGCTTCAGATGAGCCACAAAACCTGAGATCCAAAATATTAAGGTTGTTTCTTCATGTACCACCATACTTTCTTGTAGCACCCCCATCATTTTAAAATGACCGTGGTTAGACATGTCAAAGTGAGTCAACCCGGCTCACACGGGTTGGCTCACCACGAGCCGGGTTGAAAATGAGTGAACCCAACCCGGCTCACTTTATGGTGAGCCAGAAATTTTGTAACCCGGCTCAACCCACCACGGGTTGATGGGTTAAGTGGGTTGGCTCACCAACCCACCTAAAAAACTTATTTATTTATTTATTTTTTAGTATTCAAATATTTAAATAAATTTATAATTAACCCATGAGATGACAATCATAATAAAATCAAGAACCAATGTTTTGATCATGCTCACCACCAATATATGAAGAATTATTTCCAAGAAAGTATCCATATAGTCTAAGAAAGCATATCTAATATTACAAATTTTCTGTCATGCTATTCAACAAAATATAAATAAAAAAACTATACATTTTTTTCATGCTAATTTAGAAAAAATATTTTATAAGACGGTTACTTGAGTAATTTACTATACAGATTATAGTTAAAGACTAAAGTATCAACATATATAACTTGACAATCAAATTAATTAAACATTCAAACTATTCAAATATAATTAAGCAACATTGTAGCATTTAAAAATATGAAATTGTGAACAAATATAATAGGAGTAGTAAATAATTATTAAAAAATTTAAAAAAAAAGTTTAAAAAAATTAAACAAAATTGTAAAAAAATGTTGGTGGTTAAGTGGGCCAACCCACCTTCAACCCGGCTCGAAACTGTTTAACCCGTAGGTTAAGTGAGCCGGATTGAGTTCAACCCACTTTTGAAAAAGTTGAATTTTTCTCAACCCAACCCGGCTCAAACCCGTGGTGAGCCGGGTTGGCTCACGGGTTGAAACCCATTTTGACATCTCTAACCGTGGTGCCCCTTTTTTGTGTTATTTTCTAAGTTAGGTTTTTGATCCAAAATCCAAAATTGTATTCTTGATCATACAATTGTAGTAAATATGGTTGATAACTCTGGATTAAATTATCCAGAAAAAGTGAACCCCTTCCATAAATTTCAAAACAATTCATCTGGAAAACATTTCTGTTTTCAAACTAGGTAAGCTGGAACAGTCTCTTCTTATATACCATCAGAACAGAAGCTTTTGTAAAAAACTTGCTCTTGAGGTAAATACATAACAAGCTCCCCGTCGGTTGGGGAAACCTAAAACCATTGGCAAGAGAGAGTTGGTGCAATCTGGTGGGACTATCAGGCCTAGATCAATGGTTGGCAAAAGCCCCTTCTTCTAGAGGGAACATACCGTGTAGCCAAGAGATGTGTGCTGTTGAATTCCACCTTGCTCGTCCAGCACACCTTCTGGGTTCAAAAATCTTTTCCCAAATTTCAACCCCGTGATGTTGCTGAATGCCACAGCCCCCAAGTACTTATTCACCATTATTCCCTTCACCGAAATTCTCTGCCCAAATACACATTAAAGAAAATCTGGAAGTTGCAACTTAATCTCTAACATAAAACATTTTAAGAGTTCAAAGCAATACCACTGACAAATGCCTTTATCTGCCTGACGAACCACCAGTGCACCTTGTGTCTCTAAAACTTCTACCGTAAAAATCTAAACCCCTTTCTTACAACAAGTTGCTTCAGAACTCAAAGTAATATTCAATGAAAAACTCTTTGGCTATACACCTGACTTTTAAAGTAGATCCCACCATAAGACTTGCTGAGGGATTTGAAAGTTGTGATAGGAACTTGGGTGTGGTGAAGTGCTTAAGTTTCACATCATGTTGTATGACACGCTTAGTGAAGTGCTTGATTGTTTGGTTCTACCCCCTTGGAGTATTTATGCATTTGGTTCTCCCCCTAAAACATCTAGCTTTTAAGGGTGTGTTCCCCAAGTGATGTTTGATCCAATGATGTTTTCTCCTTTCCTAACAATTTTTATCAAGAAATCCACAGATAAAAGGTTTTTATTGGAAGTAACCATGGAGTGCATTGTTATCATTTTAATGTTGTACTTTCCCAGTGATTGGCATTCTCAATTCTGTTTTGGTGTTTCCTTTAATGCAGTAACCTTTTCCTCCAAACTCCTTCCTTCTTTGTTATATTACAAATGACATCATAAGGTTATATTACAACTATTGTTTGCAATCGTGAAGTACCTTGAAGTTCAATTCTTGGAACCCATTTATCTCGTTCAATATCAACAATTGCAACTTCACTCTTGTCATCATCTGCTGACCAACCAAGTAATACAATGTGCTGATCTGTATTCTTCAAGTTGGAATTGATTGCAAGTTGGCTGTTATTAAAAAAAAAAAGCTATAAGTTAGCTCGCATTCCCAGGTTGCTCAGGAGAGAAATTTAACAAAATTCAAGGAATGTAAAGAGTGATATTAATTATCAGTAACAAGTTTTAGAGATGCAACAAACAAAAAGACAACCAAAATATTCTTACCATGAGGCATGCTTAGAGTCTTAAAGAATGACTAGGTTACAATCTAAGAAGACCCAAAGTTTTATAGCTTGCAATGGAATATGAAGAAAATACAGACAAATAACTAATAAGTCATACAGCAAATAACGAATGATTGGTATTGGGTTCAAAAACCGATTTAGATTTGGCTTTGAACTTTAAGCCTAAAGCATGCTGCAGAGACTATCTATCTCAGGATACATGTACCAAACCAAACAAATAGAAACCATATAAGAAACAGAAACAAGAAAAGGCAGAAAACAAACTAAAAATGGATCAGGAAACATCAGTAAAGAAATGCAGAAGATTTACCATTGGTTTATGTACACCAATGAAAGGTAAGGCCCGCTTCCCACTGGTACAATATCATCAATTAACCCTTGGTATATATCATAGAAGGATTGAATAACTAATTCAGAACATTTCTGCACGAGAAAATACAAATTTAGAATCTAATGCTACATGAAAACAAACAGCTGCAACTTTCTTAGGGTACCCCAGAATTCGCTTATGAAGTCCAGATACTCAAAAAATGGAAAAGTATTGGCATCATACCTGTCTTAGATACCAATGCTTCTAAAGATATATATCCAAAAATTGCCCAACTTCTTTATTTAATTTAACATTTTTGAGATACTTCTCCAACATCTTGGATATTTTTGAAATGCATTCATATAGGTAGTGGAAAAGCTTGCCTTAATGCTTTTTGAGCAGCCATATTATTCCTCATGCTATGAGAGGAATTGGAGTGAATACTCCTTCACTCATTATTCTTTGAAGAGAAACAAAATAGATCCAAAAAATAGCTAGATATTTGTTTTACGTGTATTCTAACCTTCAACATTTATCTAGAAAGAAAATATGAAAGGTATGATTGAGAAAACCGAGAAAAGGTTGTGGGACATTAGGATAGTCTAGCAAACCTTGCTAGGATAGGCTCAAATACCATCTTAGAAAATGGTTTTCAGGTAACTCAATCCTACAAAACCAGCATGTAAGATGAGGATTGTCTCCACTTATATATTGTAGTTATTAGTCCGTCAAATCTCTAGTCAATGTAAGATCTCTATTCCAGTAATTAGTCAAGATCGCATCCATGATAAAAACAAAAAAGTTATTGCAAGGATTTTGCACTTACATCATTAATTTCACCATGTCGGCTTCTAATAACTTGGACAAGATAATTTTCCTCCTTGCCATCTTCAGTAACTTGAATGCATCCAATTACAATAGAATCAGGTCGAATGCACTTCACATAATCAACTGGTACAATTGTTCCAGAAAGACTAGATTATACAGTGCACATCATAAAAACAACACTATAAAACAACAAATAAATTCAAGCAACAAGACAATTAAATTTCATAGTGAAAATGATAATGTTAAAATTGAATTAAATTTCAATATCTAACATATTTTTATATTCCAATACCTATTTAAATAATATTCTCTTCAATTTTTTACTCATGATCTTTCTAATTTCCTCCTTATACATTCCTTGTCTCTCAGTCTCTGGTTGTGTTATTCAATGTTTCAAACAATAAATACCCGTTTTAGTACCATGACCACAAAAAGAAATTCCCCTTGTAAGTTCAAATAAATTCTTGATATTAGGTACTTTTAGGAATAGGTATGTTCTAAATCATTGATATGAGAATCCAAATAAAGTTTTACTTCCCTCCTACCTATATAAGGATTAAAAAACAAAATTTAAATAAGGACAAACACCCAAAACAACAAATAAATTTTAAGGGACCAAAAGTATGGGTCTTTCTTTTCATAGATTTTATAATACATCATTTTGACAAACTACTTGAATAAAAAATGAATTTAACAAGCATAAAAAGAAATTTTAGACAGAAATAAAAATGTAATTAATACACAATATATACATATACACATACATGCATACATATATACACGCACATCAATGAACCAAAGAATCCAAACCTTTTATACTATTATTTGCTGCAGAATCACCAATCCATGATCCAAAGGAGAGTGAAATTGAAACTCTTTCTTCAAACTCAGCTGATAAAATGCTTAGAACACTCTTACTTGCAACAGCAACAAATGAACCTTTCATACCCCAATCAACTTCACAAAGAAACAAATTACAACAAGTAACTCACAATGCCAAGATAAACTAAAAAATGTTGTGGACCAGACATATGATTGGAATATTACAATGCCCACCAAACACCCTGCTCTATTCAGATATTGCATAAGAAAAGGGCAAGAAGAGAGACTTCTATACATAGACATATCCAAATGCAGATTTTAATTCATTACCTCCCAACCATGAAATATACAAAAACAAAAGAAAAAAAAAAACAAAATGGTAAAACAAAAAATAATAACTAAAACTATGAAATACAGATAAACAAACACATTCACACACTGATATATAACATAGTGAACCTATTGATGATCCAAATTCTACATTGATATATAAAACATTAACACATGGACAATGGGACATAAAAACATTCTTGTGGTAAGTGAAAAACTGAGAAGCATACCAGCATCAACATTGTCCATCACTTGTTTAAGTGGAAAACCAATCTCTCCGTGATATAGTTTCCCAGTATTTGAAAGAACAACGTAAGAATTTTTTTGTGTTGTTATCCAACGCATGTCCTTGACCAAGGCTGAATCATCGAGTGAACAGGAAAAGGATTGCTTTACTTCCTAAACAATTAGAATAAATAATAAAGTTCATTAGGTATAAAATAATTCAAGCATACAATTTGTATTTTAAATAAAGATATAAAGCATACAATTTATATATTTTTATGCTCCTTGTATCTATACCTTTTTTTTTAAGGACAAGAGAAAAGGTGGGAGTGACAAAAATAAGAGTTCTAAGATGCACACAAGAAATGATAAGAAATTGTTGAAGATCTCACATCAACTAGAGATATGAACAAATTATAGTATACAAGTAGATACAACCTTCATCTTACAAAACAGTTCTATAGGTCTTAAGTTACAATCATGCCAATTTTAAGACGGCACTAGAATCTATATCAATGGTTACTGTTCAATTTGTCTTCTGACCGACTATTGGATAACTATTAGATCACATGTAAACGGCTAGTTCTATGCTTGAGATATTCAATCATTGGCATCGAAAGATGTGCTGGAATGTCACATTGTTCAATATCATGATCAAATTAAGTATACAAGATGCAAACCTTACCTTACAAGTCATTTTTATAAAGTTGATTTAAACCCAATTTCAAGCTAAGGAAAATGATTGTGTCTGAGGAGAGATGGTGTGGCACCAAGTGAGGAAAAGATGGTAAAAAATAATCTATAAGGTAGTTTGCACACATACAAAAAAGGTCCCAAGACAAGAGGACTCAATGACACTAGTAGACAATAAAAATTTTAGGCCTACAGAGAGGAGACCGAGAGCAAAAAAGGCATTAGAAGAAGCTTTCAAGAAGAATGTCCTGGTTATAAAATTTTGAAATTTTGGTCATTGAGTTAAATGGCATCTCTTGATCCATGTAACTGATCTCACATAGTGGGACAAGTATTTGTTGTTAAAAAATAATACAGTAGGTAATAGAAGAACAACCATTAGAAGGAAATGATTGAAAAAAAATGTCTCCTTAAACATTACTGGAGGGAATATTTATGTTTCAGAAAGACTAGTTACTATCAGTATTGTCTATTTTTGGCTGATATTCACCAATTATTTATAACACAATTAGGAAGTTTGATGAATGCACGTGTGATATAGAAGTTTGGAAATATTTGATGTAGATATCAACCAAAAGGTTGTACAAGGTACTGATTTTTATCATCTCTAAATTCAAGTATAAGATTCAAACAAAACACTAAAAGGATCAAGAGACCAGAGCCGTTACACCAGACTATGGGGGCAAAGGATAGAATCGAGGATACCCTCAAGCACTTTTGACCATTAGAATAGAGAGAAAGTGGAAATCTCATCTAAGGTAAAGATTTTAACATTGTAAAAATTGGGAATAAAAGATTTCTGTAACAGAGATAGCCAATTAAGCAGTGAGAAATTGGGAATATAACAGAGAAATACATTTCAACAGGCTTATTTGATGAGTTTGGCAGATGTATTAACCTCTCCATTCTAATCTAAGCCCCAAGTTCTTCACCATAGGAAATGACCATGGTGAATCAATATGAATGCGAACAGTAAACAAGGAAAAATCATTCTGTAGTCACCCATCAGGAAATAAAACTTCAGAAAGAAAAAAATACTATCTAAAAGTTTAAAATGAAAGATTAGGAAAATAGCAGCAACTCAAACCATTACCATGTACGAAATTTGCAAGTTTGCAAAGGTAGTTAATGACATTTCTAAGGGTCTACTGACCAAACATGTGATGGAAAGGTTTAGTTGTTCAAAAGGAACACTGATGGTCTATGTGTCTTGGTTAAGATTGCCTGAGTTATTTCACACATTGTCATTTAGCTTTTTTGTTGCATGCATTTTTTACAAGCTAAGAGCTTAATTAGCTTCTGCTCCAATAGTAGTATTAGAAATTATTTTAAACTGGTTTAGCACATTTAGCATTTTAAAATATCGGACAAACTCAGATACTTATTATTATACTTAGTAGCTGTTGATTAGTCCATGAGCAAAGTACTTTATTAAAGAAAATTAAAACCATTGATTATACCATACCAACTATGAAATAATCTCCAAACAAAGTCACAAAATAATGTACCTTATTCAAAAAGCTTTCAACAGAGTAAAACTGAATATCTCCGGATGAAGAAGTCACAGCAGCCAGTGTCAAATTATCTGTGGAAAGAGTCAATGAATGTATCCTCCCAATAGAAACATCCACGAGACTCAGTTGCTCCACGGGAGAGCCATTACCCTTCTCCTTAAACTCGTTAGCCGAATCAATAAGGTCCTTTGTCCTCACAACGAAAAAACCTAAACCCCAAAAATCAAAAGTAAATGGCATTCAATCTGAGCACACACAGAAAAAAGTTCGTGTTTAAGTGAACAGGCAGTTTCAGAATTTCAAATTACCCGAAGAATGAGCCACAAAAGAGAGACGAAAGCGCTCAGAGATGGCAATAGCCTGCGAGGGAAGGGTTTCTGCGTCAAAACTGAAGTCGGAGCTTTTCAACGGAACAGCCTCACCGACTTTCACGAAGAAGTAATCTGTGGTACCGATTATTTCTCCTTCAACCTCTTCGGGTTCAATCTTGGTAGGACTCATGTTCTGCCGCCGATAGATACTTGCAAGAGGAGTAGCAATGTGAAGCAATGAAGGAGACTGATAAAATAGATGCGAGAACGAGGGCGTTGATAATCCAATGTTAATCACCCTGGTGGGTATCGCCAAACAGGGTCTGTCTTAATTTTCTTTCATTGTATGATTCATTTTTTGATGAAAAAACTAGGGCTTGTTCAATTCAAGAATTCAAAATTAAAAGCTTATTTTATGAGGAAAAAAGTATTTAAATACAATATTTTGTCCCCTATTTTAATTTTTTTTTTTAATTTAAACCTGTTTCACTTCAGAATGTCATAATATTTTTTATAACATTTTAGTTAAATTTCAAATAGGAATAAAAGTGAACTAAAACATCAAAAATGTTTTCACGGCAAGAAATAGATTTATATATTTACATGGGAAGTGGAAACATGATGACATTATACTTCTAACTTAAAAAAATATATACAATTTGTATATTAATTAAATTATTAGCCTACATAAATTATAGAATTATGAAATAATAAATAGTATATTAATTATATAATTATGTAAATATGAACCATACATAAGGTACATACATGATTATATACATTTATAATTTATATAAAATTATAAATTTACAATTAAACAACAAAATACGGTTTTGAAAAGTATATTTAAAAGTTTTCAATTTTGAAATATTTACAAATTTAAACTAAGTTTATTGTATAACTTTAAATTATAATAATTTTTATTTAATTGCATTAATTTATAAAAAAATATAACAAAAATTTATAATTTTATAAAAAAAATTGTGAAATACTATTGTAAGGCTATGTAAAACACAGCAGATGGTAAATAGTCTTTTTAAAATATATACTTATTATTTTATTAATTAAAAAGTTCCAGCATAAATAGATATAAGTAAAATTGAGTTGTATTTTACAAAATTTATTCTTTCTCTAAAAGTGAAACATTAATCTTCCTCTAACATTTCTACAAATTTGACTCATTTACACGCTTGAAGGCCATATTAGCCTATAGGACTTTTGGCAACAATTACCCAATTAGTTTATTAAATGGAGTAAATTTACATTTTGTTCTCTTTAAATACTTTTAGAAATTATGGTTGTATGTGTTTACTAAAAGTTCTAAATGAATCTATGTTTGATCAAGATTGTCAGGGTCTGATCAGATAATTAATCTAAGCTTTCATTGCAAATATTGCTTCTTTTGATAATAAAAGTACTTGAAGGTAGAAGAGATTATGTGAATTTGTCCATAGCCAAGTAATAAAAACTATATATTCATATATGTTGTGATTCTTGAATAAAATGAATGATAAATTTTTGACTAAGTGGTTGAGTTGAATGATTCAATTGTGTGTATATGCTTTAGTTTTGGTAACGATTGATGGTTGTGAATGGTGAAATTGGTAATTTGGTAAGTGACGTAAATGATATTGTTTGAGATTGAGGAAAAGTTTGAGTAAGCCTTTTAAATGAAATAGACATAAGTCTTATTACGGGGTCAGGTAAAGTTAGAGTATTAAAAGGAAATTCTATTGGGATCCATATGACATGTGCATAATCTCTAAGGTGTGTTACTTTAAAGAGATGGATTTTGGAGAGAATGTGGGGATGAATTTTTATAGATTTTGATGAATTTGAGCGTTTGTGTTTATTTGAAGGGATTTGGGGATTAAAGTGAGTAGTTTTGTAGGTAAAGTTTATGAATTATTTGATTGATATGACGGATTAAAATATAAGATTACTATTTTACCCTTCTTATTATTAATATATATATATATATATATATATATATATATAAGGAACTGGTTATGTTATGGAAATCTACCATTCCTTACAATACACAATTATGCACCCATTGCTCGACACTCACACACACGTGAAGGGACATAATAGTAAAAGCATATTTTATCTCCCAAATTATTTCATTTCCTGAACTATATGGGAATATTGAAGCATCCCTCATTTTTTCTCCGCACGATCGCTCTCAAATCGTGCTAAGAGATTTATCTCTCAGTGCACAAATTGTGTAAGTCCAATTCAATGTACAAATATTTCCGAAGTAAAAATGTATAGTTGGTCTAAGCAGATGTGTGAAATGAATGAGTTGTTTGAGATTTGTTGTCTATATTAATATTTAATTTGTTCCTCAATTTTGTTCCTTTTTAGATATACTAACTTACCCTAATTCATGGTTGTGTTTCTACCTGACATGATGAGCGTGTAATTACACGAAAATAGAAGATAATGCAAATGAGAACTCTACAAAGTGAGATAACTCAAAAATAGTATAGATAACATAAGCTATATATATATATATATATA
>Ga0214543_1002823_pt1 | contig 34172 bp, 26 predicted proteins | sample CNSS2metaG_FD_160094 | JGI IMG/M metagenome (GOLD analysis project Ga0214543, IMG submission 160094) | Root nodule microbial communities from cowpea collected in UCLA plant growth center, Los Angeles, California, USA - CNSS2 | ecosystem: Host-associated > Plants > Roots > Nodule | place: USA... | reverse complement strand
TTCTCTATTTTACTATATAAGAGACTCTATGTAAAGCTTTAAGATACACCAGAAATACAAATACTTCCTAGTGTAGTCGTGGACGTAGGCATACACATTGTACGCCGAACCACGTTAAATTCTCTATGTCTATTTTTCTCTCCTTTATTCTTTCCTTTATTGCCTTGTTCCTAACAATTACAAATGCATTGCTACCAATGGTCAACTTTTTATTTCCAAGGATGTTATATTTGATGAACATACTTTTCCTATTGCCTTTTTAGGACCTATTATTTCTCTACCATTATCCCACTCTTATGTTCTTCACCCATTCAGTACGCTACACATAAGTCACCATCTATTTTACCACCTCCGGAGTCATTCCTTGTTGTCTATTCCCCTCATCCATGTACTATTAGCTCCTCCACTGTCACTATTGTCCCACTTCTCCCTATTCCTCCTCCTCTTCCCTCCAATACTTCATCATGTGATTCCATGCAAACTAGATCTGGCATAATTAAAGCTCGTGTCTATCCATCTCTTCCTCACATTGGCGTTGCGTGTCACATAGGTTCACTTCCTGCAACTTGGACAGAGAAATCGGAGCTTGGAGTAAGTTCTTGCCTTTTGAAGTTGGCTTCTTGCATGATTGTTTTGTGGTTTGTGTTACATTGACCCTCCTTTGTTCTCTGCAGATTGAATTCCTATTCTTGAAAACCTAGGTTTGGTTTGTTCCAAATCGAAGAGAGTAGCTCGAGTTCCAATCGTTTCGCATCCGGTAAGCCAATTTGTAATGTGTTTCTTTCTTTCTTTGTTATTGATTTGTTATCGTTTCGCATCCAGTTCATTGTATTCCATTCCACATTACATATGAATTTTTTTCGTATGTAATATACAAAATATATATTTTGGTCCTGCGAATTTTTTTTCGTATATAAATTACATACGAAATATTTCGTATGTAAGTCATCGAGAATGACATACAGAATAATTCATATGTAATTTACATACAGATGCTAATATTTACGAAAAAAATCCATATGTAAAGTTACATACCGATTTTCTTTTTCGTATATAAGTTTACCGATGCTTGGTTTACGTATGGATTTGTTTTCATATGTAAGTAGATAATATCTAATTACATACAAATGTTATACATTACATACACATTTTTTTCATAGCAAAAATTAGTTTTTTTTAGTAGGTACTCTAAGTTGAAAGGTATACAATTGTAATTTATTTCTAAATTTTTGATATTAAAAAAACAAGAATACATTATTTTTATATTGAATATTTGATAATATCATTTTTCTTTGCCAAGATTTTTTATTTTTTTTAATAAAAATTAATTAATTAATGTTGAAATAATAAGAAAGTGGGTACCTAATGGGTATGAGTGCATACTCATTACCCATTAATGATGAGGATGAAATAAAAATAGAAGAATGCTAACTATGCCCTAAAGACACGGGTTAAGGTATAATTAATGATCTTTGATTTTACCATTTTTACATTGAAAACTGAAATAATTAATTTCATTAATTAAAATAATTTAAATTTATATAAAAGATTTTATGAATACAAGAAGGTCCTTTAGAATTTCTAAACAATATCTCTTACACAAAATAAACACTTTGGAATTTTTAAGCCCGCTCCTAAAATGTAAGAAAAAATGTATCTCTCTGACACTTAGAGTCTCTTAGTGGAAATTTAAAAAGTTTAAAAGGTATCGTTTTTAATTTTTACAAAAAAACAACTCTTTAAAATTTATAATCTTTCTCAATTTCTTCTATGACTAAAATATTGCATTTTCATGTGAAAATTTTTTCCCTTTCTTCATAATATTTTTTGTCACTCCTTCAAATTAATTTTTTTTACGTTTAATTATATTATCATTTTTAGCAATATTAAAATATAGTTATTTTATTATTTAATTATTTTTTAAATTTGTATAGGTGTGCATAAAATAAATTATTAACTATAGTTGTATATCACTTATGGGCATTTTTGTCTTTTAAATAAAGTAAACTTGCATTTATGATGATTAGGAAAATTCATTTAATATTGTAATTAATTATGCACTTCTGAAAATTTAAAGTATATTAATTATCCATAACTAGTGTCCTTAGGCCACTTGTTAACAAGACCCGTAAAAATATTATACCCGTTAAGTATGAGCATAAGAATGAGAATAATTTTTTTTTTCTTTGAAGATGAATATTGGACAATGAACTCGCCCTGCATCGAAATATAATTTGTTTATGAAAACAAAAAAGAGCAATAAAATCTATAAACAATTTACAATACCCAAAGAATTAAATGTAGAAACATAATAATAATGTACTTGCTCTTAGATGGGATCATGACCCCTTTGTTTAACCAACCTATCGATTACTTTTTCCTAAAATTCAATATTTTTAACAAATTAAAATATTGTGGGTATTGCCCAGTTAAACTTATAGTTCCACCTTTGGTAACATGGTTGGATTGCTAACTTCTTCTTTTCATTAGGGACGGGTCTTTTCTTCCTCTTCCCTCGACAAAGGGGTAGGGCATACAGGGGGCTCGATCGAAGAGAGTCAATGGTGACTCGCCAAGAAAGATTTTAGAAGTGCTACCTGACTACAGTCGGTTGATGTTATAAAGTCCTCTATTATGAAATGGTTCTCGACAGCATGTGAATCTCCTCGCTTAAAGTGACGGCGTTTATTTCATTTATATATAAAATATTAAAATTTTCATGACGTCATTAGATATATTCAATTAAATCACTTTAATAAACTGGCTAGTAAAATATGACACTCCTAACACATTTAATTATTTATCATGTATATGACCTAAATTGCTAACGAATATTGGCATCTACTTATTAATGTTACAACAAAAAAAATATTTTTTTTTCTTTTGGGATAAATATGTTTTTGGTCTCATAACTCAGTTAAAATTTGAATTAGTCTCTTTTCAAGACTTTGACCAAATATAATTCTTCAATTCTAGAAATATGTGAATTTAATTATTTAACCAAATTTTGGCAAGTTTATTTGATGTTTTAATCGTTCTTTATGATAGTATTTCAATTAACAATGAAGTAAAAATGTGTTAAACATGATAAACAACTCACATACAATCATGAAATGTATTCGAAATATTAAATAAACTTAATAAAATTTGATCAAAATAACTAAATCCACTTATATACACGGACAAATACATATTTAAACTTATTCTTTTTTTATTCAAATTCGATTGGTGTTGAACCTCATAGAGACAACGCTCATGCATTTATATTTTAATTAATTTGCAATTCAATGCTTCCAATTAAGGGAAAATTGAATTCATGTAACAGTTGCACTAATTTTCTAATTTAATCTATACACGCAAACCAATAAAAAAATATTGATGTGCAATTAACGCATTTAGTTTCATAATATAGTGCATCCAAAATTTTCAATTAGGATAACAAGAAATTGTTTTACCAATCAAGGTTATTCAATATACACTTCAAAAAGCAATTGATTTTCAATTCACGTACGTGACAAAAAGCTTTCAATTAATTAAAAGAAATGCAGTGGTTAAAAACATAATTTCATCATAGAGCGCGAAAACATAAAATTTCTACATCTTTTAATTTTGTAAATAAATTTGGAGAAAAACATAAATCAAGTTAGTTACAGTAAGTGTTTTTATTTTATTTTATTTTTATTATAATTTTTCATAATAATTAACAAATTTTAATATTTTATTAAATCATATTTAGATTCATAATAATATTAAATTAATTCGTCCTGTAATTTTAAAATAAATATTTATGTTGAATTAAAATATAATGAAATGTACGAATCACTTTGATTAGAAAAATATATTACTCATGATATTAAAAAGATATACTTGCTAATAAATGTAATGAATAAAGACGGTACACAATATTTTATAATAGTAATATAGTCTTAGTTAATTTTGTATTTAGATAAAAGGTAAAATAAAATTAAAAGATAACTAGGGATAATATTAAATAGATGTAAAAAAAATTAGAAAAATAATACTATAAATTTCATTCAATGGTCAGTTATACTAAATTACTTCAAAAAATAAAAGATAAGAGTAAAAAAACAAGAGTCATGTTATCATTCTTCAGGAATTAATTACGTTCATAATTCTTAACTAAATGAAGCTCAATGGCCACGTTATATATTGAGCTTTGGTGTGACACTTCTCTGCCCAAAACAGGGAGCACAGAACCATGGTATCTCCAATCATACCCTTGTCACTTTTAGTCTTCCTTCTATCAGTTTCATTGGCTAATTCAGCTTCACCTGCACAAAGTTTTCTACAATGTCTCAAATTGAATTCAGGCAGAAAGCCTTCACTTGATTCATTAATTTACACCCCAAGCAACCGTTCATTCACCAGCATCCTTGATACAACCGCACAGAACCTAAGGTGTTTGGTGCGTTCAGCGCCAAAACCCGAGTTTATATTCACTCCCGACAGTGATTCCCTTGTCAAAGCAGCAGTTATTTGCTCCAAGAAACTTAGTATACACTTTATTGTGCGAAGTGGAGGGCATGACTACGAGGGAATCTCTTATGTTTCTGAAATTGAGAGCCCCTTCATAATAATTGACCTGGTCAAGCTCCGTGGCATCAATGTTGATATCAAAAGCAACACTGCTTGGGTTCAAGCTGGTGCCACAACTGGTGAACTGTACTACAGAATATCTGAGAAGAGTTCAGTTCATGGTTTCCCTGCAGGCCTTTACACAAGCTTAGGCATCGGAGGGCACATTACAGGAGGAGCATATGGAGGCATGATGAGAAAGTATGGCCTTGGGGTGGATAACGTCATAGATGCTAAAATTGTTGATGCCAATGGCAGAATTCTTGACAGGAAAGCCATGGGAGAAGACCTGTTTTGGGCAATAAGAGGAGCTGGAGGTGGAAGCTTTGGCATCATTCTTTGGTGGAAGCTAAAGCTGGTTCCTGTGCCACCAACTGTGACTGTTTTTACAGTTACCAAGAGCCTTGAACAAGGTGCAACCAAGATTCTTCACAGGTGGCAAGAAGTGGCTCCTTATATTGATGAAAACCTGTTCATCAGAGTCATCATTGAGCCATCAAGCGCTGCAAATAAGACTCACAGGACTGTCACAACTTCTTACAATGCTCTCTTCCTTGGTAGGGCAAGCAAACTCCTCCAAATCATGAAGAAAAGCTTCCCTGAGTTGGGTTTGACAAGAAAGGATTGCTTGGAAACTAGCTGGATCAAATCTGTACTCTACCTTGCAGGCTTTCCAAGTGGCACCCCTCCTGAAGTACTGCTCAAAGGGAAGTCAACATTCAAGAACTTCTTCAAAGCAAAATCAGATTTTGTGAGAAAACCAATACCAGAAAAGGGTCTTGAAGGGCTGTGGCAAAGGTTGCTGCTAGAAGATAGCCCCTTAATGATTTGGAACCCGTATGGTGGAAGGATGAGCCGGTTCTCAGAATCTGACACCCCATTTCCTCACAGAAATGGAACACTGTATAAAATTCAGTACCTGACTGTATGGAAAAAGGGAGACAAGAATCCTGCAAAGCACATAGATTGGATTAGGAAGCTTTACAAATATATGGGTCCTTATGTTTCTAGCTTTCCAAGGGAAGCATACGTGAATTACAGGGACCTTGATTTGGGAGAAAACACCAAGTACAGCACAACCTACGAAAAGGCACGTTCTTGGGGCTATAGTTATTACAAGAACAACTTTGAAAGGTTGGTAAGGATTAAGTCCAAAGTGGATCCTCAAAACGTCTTCAGGCATGAGCAGAGTATCCCAACCCGTCGATTCTGATCACAAAAGCAAAAAAAATGAGAAATAAGGCTTTGTGCTGCTACAGACTGTGGTATCCATAGATTTGTGAGAGGATTAATAACTTAATGTGCTAGTTTAGGGAAAGGAGGATACAATACAATTATATTAGTTGCTTTGATTTTGGCCAAGTTGAAGTTGTGAGAAACAGATTTGTGTCTTTCTGATTTGTGTATTTCAGTATCATATGTCTGAGTGGCTGAAGTGTTGTTTCTCTAGAATCCGAAAATAAATTCTTGAATGAGGAAAACGAATTTCTCTCACCGTGCGAGTTATTTTTGTTTATTATATCGATAAATATCCAAAATTTCGGCTTCATCATTCCTATTTAATCAATTAAGTAATGACCTTATCACTAGGAAGATCAAATCAAGCCGGCTCAACCTCAAGATTAAGATGGATTGGTCTTGATTCAAGGTCTAGATTATTCGGTATTGAAATTCAGCATTAGTGTTTGAGTAGGCCTTAATTGAATTTAACCATATTTAGTTTAGGTCGAAATTCGGTCATATTCAGTCAAATCGGTATTGACCGAAATTTGGTCAAATTCACCCGAGTTTGCCATAATTTAAATTTGGAAAAATTTGGTTGTGTTGACATCGACTGGATTCGGCTGAGTTTGTCCTGACTGGAATTTAACCAAATTTGACTAAGTTGGCTTCGACCAAAATTTGATCAAGTCGACCTCGACTAAAATTCAGCCTAGTCTTCTCGACTAAAATCGGACTGATCTGGTCCCTATCAAAATTCGATCGAGTTGAACCAACAAAAATTTGACCGAATTCGATCGAGTCTACCTCGATGACACCACTTTTAGAAAATTTAATTTAGTTTTTTTATAAAAAATAGATTTTGGATTTTGAATCCGATCCAAATATTTGGATTTGGATTTAAATCTTGATCCAAATATTTGGATTTAAAAAAGAAAGAATTTAAACTTGTTTTGCAGCAAAAGTAAATGCATCTAAAATCTAATCTAATTATTTGAATCTAAAATGAATCTAGAATAGATATTTGAAAATCCAATCCATGATCATTCCTATCAATCGCTTGATGTAGGAAATTGAAACACATTCTTTCTAAAGTAAAATAGAATTTTTTCTCTTAAATATTTTTTTATGTCCACATTTTTTGTGTCTACATTCTCGCTCTATACCTTTATATGAAGGGGTTCCTTGCCGGTATATGTAAGACCCGTAGAATTTAATTAATTAAATAATTAATTAATTAATAAATGCGGGTGGGAAGAGCATTTATGATACTAAATTCTGATTGGTATGACGTAGAAAAATACTAGCTCAAGTGGTTAAGAGTACTTAATTGTGTGTGAGGGCTTGAGTTTAAGTCTTATGTATGCCAATTGTGTGTTATTTAATTATTATTGTTTTGATAATATGTTTAGTCATGTTTCTTATGATATAATGCTTGAATTGTATTAGTTTGAATGAAATATGAATTGGCATGATGGTTTGACATTGATTTGGCATTTGTATGGTTGTGGGTTCAACTCTTGGAGAACTCAAATTAAGCTTTATTTTTGTCATTTTGGGTTTTTGGCTTGAATTTGAAGGGTTAAGAAGCATGGGCAACCATAGGTGGTTGAGAAATCAAGGAAAGGATTCAAGGTTCATATCTTAAGCAAAGGAATTTCCAAAGGTTAGGGGAGCTGGACTCCGTTTCTATTTGCTCGTCCAACGAGTCTGCATAACGCAAACACCCGAAATCCTACAATTTTGACAGCATTCAACCAAACCAAGCCATTCTAAAACATTACATACAATTCTAGATAACAAATAAGTCACATTTCAAGAATCAACCCAGGAATTCAATCAAGTATCAAATATCCCTAAATCCAAGTCCCATTCCAATCCTTATACACTACATTGCTCATACCTTATATAAATTCATATCTATTCCCAAAGTCATCAAAGTTTAATACTCTCACATAAGCATTCCATGTATCTTTCCACATACAAAATTTCTTAACATTCAAGATCATATACCAATCATGCTTTAAACCTCCTTTCCACTCAACTCCTCAATTACCAATTTTGATCAGACCACCCTAATTTTCATAGCACATGGTAATTCCAATTTAATACATATAAAATCATGCATCTGGGATCATTCACTCTAATTCATAAATTTACACAAGACCAACATACCAATTGCAACCAATAAATCACTATACAAGTGAGATAACTCCAACCACACAAGATAAACCCCAAAATTCATCAACTTAGAAGCAAGATCAACCCTAATAGAATAAAAAAGAAAATAAGATTGGATTAACTCCCCTTACCTGGATCAAAGATGCTATCCTCAACCAACTGCTCCCTAGAACTCTAAAAGAACCACGTTCAACAGTCAAAGAATAAACATTACTATGCAACAATGACTCTTCTTAATTACCACAACAACTAAATTAGGTGAGGATATAATGGTAATAATGTATGACGCTTAGCGTGTTACTAAAGGAACCTTTAGGGGTGCAGGGAGAAACTCCCTTTAAAAATAGATATAGATACCATTTACACTTCAAAAGCACAACAACTAAGACCAATAAAAACCAACAAAAAAAATAAAAATATACAAAACTTTAGATGGCCTGAATTTTCTACTTTCAACATGAAATGTCAACACATTGTATGCTAGACCCAGAAATTTCTGAATTTAAGTAATAATCCTAAAAAAAAAGAAACAATGTACAAAGCATTTTCATTAAAGTATAACGATTATAATTTAAAAAAATGCATATCATTTACACTCCAAATTCAAAAAATAAGAACAATAAAAACAAACAGAGAAAGAAATCACTAAAATATAATAATTAGAATTAAATAATTATAATCATAAAATGGATATCGTTCACAGTTTAGAAAAGTTTAACAAATAAGAACAAAAAAACACCCCAAAAAATAAAAAATCATTAAATTATAATAATTATAATTAAAAAAATGATAGTATTTACACTCTAGAATCCCAACAAAAAACAACAATAAAAACCAACTAAAATGTAAAAATCACGAAAGTATAATAATTATAAGCATATATTAAATACGTAAAATATATTTATGTTAGCACTCTAATATTTTTTCCAATGAAACACCCAAAAATAGAGAATTTCTATTTATAGATTACATACATCATAAATATTAAAACTCACTAAGCAAACGTAATTCATACATAAATATACTCACGATTTAATTTATAGTCTTTTTAATAAAGTTTCTCACAAGGCGTTAAGGAAGATTACACACAGCATGCACGCACGCATGCACGCGCGCACGCACGCACGCAAGTACACACACTGTAACCAAGCGGCACACTCTACTTTCAGTGAGCGACCAAATCTGTCAACAAAAGAGGCGTTTCCTTTCACAACCAAATCTGTCAACAAAAGAGGCGTTTCCTTTCACAACATGGTTAAAGGAGCTTTCATCATAACCCTTCGGAGCCCCTACCGATCAATCAACAAACTTGGCTAAGGGAGCATTCATTAGAACCCGATTAATTAAGGGCGAGCTCGTTCAGAGCCCCTACCGGTGAGCAACAAACTTGGTTAAGGGAACGTTCATTAGAACCCCTACCAAGCCAAATCGGTTGATTAAGGACGAGCTCGTTCAAAAACCCTACCGATTGATCAACAAACTTGGTTAAGGGAGAGTTCATAAAACCTTTACCAAGCAAAATCGATTGGTTAAGGGCGAGCTCATTCGAAACCCCTACCAATCTATCAACAAGCAAAAAACAATGAGAATTAAGAAATGCTAAGTGAATTAATCATCATAGAGAAGTCAATATCTATTAATTATAACAACATATTTGAAAAGTAGAAAATAAAAGGCATAACAAACGAATAATGACACCTTGTATTCATATTTTTAATCAGAGTTGTAAAAATCAAGAAGTCGATCATTGACGAAACAACAAAATATCTTATTGTCCTTGATTGACTCACGTTAAAAATAAAAGACAACTCTAAAAACTAAAATTAAAAACAACAAGAACTAGGGGTCAACAAGGTCTGCATGGTCGGCTTCCTTGTCATCAAAGATGTCAACATGAGTAGGAGGGGCTTCAATTGCTACTACTTTAGGCTCGCTTGGCAGGTCTTTCACATGAACCAGCTTCACCGTCTGAACCCGATGGCTATTTATTACTGATATCTTTAAGAGTAATGGTGCTATTACCTTTAGGCGCAACTCAGTTGATTGACTCTTGAATCTTTGAAGACAACTTAAGCGATGACAACAATAAAGACTCATCATCGACATATCCCTTCCCTTCCCGACTAGAAGAACCTCTCAAGCTGGAAACCACAAGGGCAAACATTATTACCTGGTGAAGAAAGAAAAAATTTGAGTGGCATATCAGGTGAGCAAGAAAGGAAAACTATGAAAATGACATAGACCATTGTTCCTATTTATAGAAAATCTTTGGGACACATGGCAACACGAGGAGCATCTTATTTCCCACCCCTCAACAGTCCAAAAGACACGACTCTTCAAATTCATGCCTAACAAGCACGAATCGCAAGGCGATAACACAGTCCACAAAGTGTCACATCCCCAAACGAAGTAGTATGATGAGCGACTAATCAAACCCTTTTTGCTTTGGCACAAGACCTTACTCAAGGCATTAGGGGCTTTTCTACTACATGGGTCGGTCAACTGCCCTATCAGTCGACCGACCCCCGCTAGAGTGATTTTACGTCAAGAAGGTTTGCACTAATGTGACCAACAACTACTCATTGACAAAGTAGATTCATCGCAATGTCAAGAGTTGGACTGCCCCAAGGTTCCACTTGATGTCCTCTTATGCAAGTTATGTGCAATGAATAAAAGTCGCTCGATGATTGAGAGGATCACTCGTAGTGCCAAATGTTGGATTGCCCCCAAGATTCCAGTCCAGTATCCATTTATACAAATTATATGATATGTTATCCAAATGGTAGGCTGAACATTGTAAGAATGAATTAACTAGTTTTGTAATTAGCATTGACAAGTCATTAATCAAGTTTAAAAAGTAATTGGGTCATAATTAGGCCGATCCTAATCATAGGCCTATGTAGGAAACTATAAATATAGGTCAAAGGTAATGTTGTTGGATCTTTTCTCTTGCATTTATTACAACATTTATTGTTTTTCTGATTGAACCATTTTTAACTTTAGCATTGGAGTTCCTTTAACAGGTACACCGATTGACTAACAAACTGAAGAACCGAACGACTAGAATAAAGATTAAAAGACTTGACAAATTGTTAAGTAGATGTTTGACTCTTACACCTAAAACATAAAACACTATTAATGAAAGAATCAAAAGGATCCCCGTAAATCAACATGCATAAGCTCAAAAATTATTTGTGTTCTCGTAGCACAATTTGGAAAAGATAATTTCCTGTGTTTTGTATCGATACACGAATAGGTGGTAAAGGTAATCAGAGGAAAGACCTTGAACAATTTAATTTTGAAGCATGTGTCAATCATAATATGATTAGTTTTCTTGCACTTAGAGCACCATTTTTGAAGCATGTTATTATTTATTATTTTTTTCTTTTCCAGTTAATGTTTTCAATTTCTTCATCTTCTTTTTCTTTCCGAAGAATCATTACCACCCTAAGGCCACCAAACGGATTCCAGGTTTAAAGGTAATATAAAATTATACAGAATTTGTTTTATTTGGTGCAAGTAGCATAATGCTGCAAAAAGGAAAAATACATGGCTCTCTCATACAATTATTCAAAAAAACATCAAGAAACCCGTGGGATAATGCATTGGCTTGTACATTACTAAAGATTAATTGTAATAGTAATACCACATTTTCTTTTGAGATGAAACAAGAAAGTCAATGTCATATTATAAACTAAGAAATTTCTCAACATAATCAATGCTGTATTGTATGTTTCCTCAAATAATAAAACTAGGACTGCATTATAAAGGGCGTATCTTTTTATTACAATATCTTATTTGAAATTGCTTTAAATAAAAAATGTTAAAGCATGAAAGATTTTGTTCAACTCTATATCATTATTAAGAAAATAAATTGTTAAACAAATAAAAATCATGATTAAAACTAGAACATTCACTCCAAACAAATGTTCATGCTCTTCTTTGTCAGCGTGACGCATGTCTTACCTCAAACATCATATAATGCTACTGCATTCTGGCACAATAGCTGAAATATATATAGAACATTGGTGACACCCTCCATGGCACAAAAACAAAGAGTCCCAAACCTGAACAAAAAAGACCATGTTGTCACCAATCTCACACTTGCCACTTGTAGTTATCCTATTATCCCTCTCATTGGCAACTTCAGCAAAACATCAAGAAAGTTTTGTCAAATGTCTCAACTTGAATTCCGACAGATCATTTCCGTTTAATTCGTTAATCTACACTCCAAACAATCCTTCATTCAGCAGTGTTCTTGACTCCTCCGGGCAGAATAAAAGGCTTTTGGAGCCTTCAGCACCAAAGCCTCAGTTTATATTCACACCCACCCGAGATTCCCATGTTCAAGCAGCAGTGATTTGCTCCAAGAAACTTGGGATTTATTTTAAAGTGCTTAGTGGTGGCCATGACTTTGAAGGAGTCTCGTACGTTTCCGAAACTGAAAGCGTCTTCATAGTCATTGACTTGATCAAGCTCCGAGAAATCAAGGTTGATATCGAAAGCAACACTGCTTGGGTTCAAGCTGGTGCCACAAACGGTGAACTGTACTACAGAATATACGAGAAGAGTGCAGTTCATGGCTTCCCTGCAGGGGTTTGCACAAGCTTAGGACTTGGAGGGCACATTACAGGAGGAGCATATGGAACCATGGTGAGAAAATATGGCTTAGCGGTGGATAATGTCATAGATGCTAAAATTGTTGATGCCAATGGTAAAATTCTTGACAGGGCCGCCATGGGGGAAGACTTGTTTTGGGCAATAAGAGGTGGTGGAGGTGGAAGCTTTGGTATTCTTCTATGGTGGAAGATTAAGCTGGTTCCTGTGCCCTCAACTGTGACAGTTTTTACAGTTAACAAGACCCTTGAGCAAGGTGCAACCAAGCTTGTTCAAAGATGGCAGGAAGTGGCACCCTATGTTGATGACAACCTCTTCATCAGAATCATCATTCAAAGAACACAGAGAACTGTGACAACCTCGTACAATGCTCTCTTCCTTGGTGATGCCAGATCACTCCTTAAAATCACGAAGACAAGCTTCCCTGAGTTGGGTTTGACAAGGAAGGATTGCTTGGAAACTAGCTGGATCAAATCTGTGCTCTATTTTGCAGGCTTTCCAAGTGGCACGAATCCTGAAGTTCTACTTCGAGGAAAGCCACTAGTGAAGACCTTCTTCAAGGGAAAATCAGATTTTGTAAGAGAACCGATACCAGAAAGTGGACTTGAAGGATTGTGGCAAAGGGTGGTTGCAGAAGACAGCCCCATGATTTTATGGAGCCCATATGGTGGAAGGATGGAGCAGTTTTCAGAATCTGACACCCCTTTTCCTTACAGAAAGGGAACAAGGTTCATAAGTCTGTACTTGTCTTTTTGGCAAGATGGTGACAAGAATGTTGCAAAGCACATAGATTGGATTAGGAACGTTCACAACTACATGGCTCCTTATGTATCTAGTTTTCCAAGGGGACAATATGTGAATTACAGAGATCTTGATTTGGGAGTAAACACAAAGAATAGCACAAGCTACATAGAGGCAAGTGTTTGGGGTTATAGATATTTCAAGAACAACTACGATAGGTTGGTGAAGATTAAGACCAAAGTGGATCCTCAAAACATCTTCAGGCATGAACAGAGTATCCCACCTCTTCCAGTGTGATCATAAAAGCCAAAAAATGGGAAATAAGGCTTTTGCTGCTACAGTCATTAGACTGTGGAATCCAAAGTTTGGAGCAATAAGTATAAAATTATATTTGTTACTCTGTTTATGGTTGATTTGATGTTGTAAGATACAGATTGTGTACCTAATTATTTGTTATCTTTGTGATCTGTGTATTTCACTTGATTATGCATGAGCCAGAAGTGTTGTTTCTTAAGCAAAAACTGTGCTACCTACTACTAGTAATCTTTTAATATCTAAATTGAAGACTTCAGAAAAACCGTTCATTTATTACGTGTTCATGAATTATTTGATTAATTTTAATATATTTTATTAATAAATTATTACTTTAATTGCCTTAAGATACACAAGTAAGAGTTGTTGAAGATTTTAAAACAATGGAGGAATTGATATAGGCACGTTAAATGATTGATTAGGTTTCTTAATATTTTTAACTATTATACATTTTTGAATGAAATATCAAACACAAAAAACAACTTAAATTATAGACCAAATATAAAAATAATATAAAAATATATATATATATATATATATATATATATATATATATATATACTCCCCTGAATTTGAACTCGTCAAGCTCGGAAGCATCGGACACCTTGGACACCTCGCCAAGCTCGGTAAACCTTATAGGTAAAAAATATCGTTCACCACGATCTTTTATGTAACTGACAAGTGAGTATGCCCTTTTTCTAGGAACATCATACTGCGAGATTATCGAAGAAGTTACGGAAAGATATGTGGAGAAATGGTTAGTGGTTAGCTGGAACCCAGGAAAGGAGGTAACTGAAGAGAGAAGGAACCTGATAAAACGAAAAAGGAGAAGCTACACAGGATAGAAAAAAGAGAGCAAAAGAGAGAGAGAGAGAGAGAGAGAGAGACTGATTATTCTGGTTTTGGCTATAATTTCCAAACCGGAACATTGGCGCCCACCGTGGGGTACGGTAAAACTTGAAACTGGCACCACTTAAAGAGAAAAGACATCCAAAAATGGCGATTACAACATCAGAAAGCAATAACAACAATCAAGCAACCCTGGAGCAGATTATGCAACACATTGAAACTCTGAGACAGAAGAACGAGATTATCAGAAAGCAAGCTGACGGTGAGCGAACCCAGTGGTTAGCGGAGAGCGAGAGACGACGAGTAGAAATGGAAGTTGAACACGAAAGATTAAGGAAAGAAATGGCGGAGGCAAGACAGCGTTCAGACGAATCGATGCGTCAACAGGAACAATTGCATAAAAGTAACGAAGAACTACGAGCTTGGATGCGGGAGCGTAGCAATTTTAGAGACTCCAATATCAGTCGAAGAGGGGCAGAGCAGGATGAAAATCACCCATTGGCCAGGGTGATCATGGAGGAGGCAATCCCACCCCATTTCCTTATCCCTAAAGTATCTCCTTTCACCGGTGAGGGTGATCCGGAAGCACACCTGAAAGCTTTCCGAGCACAAATGTTGATATCGGGTGGAAGTGATGTAGTGCGTTGCAAAATGTTTGTGGGAACATTCTCGGGCTCAGCACTGAAGTGGTTCGGCAAGCTACCCAACGCCGCCATCCCTTCTTTCCCTGTTTTTTCCCGCCTCTTCCTAGAAAGGTTTGCGGTAAATCGTCCAAAACAGCTACAAATCGCAGATATGTTCGATATGAAACAACAACAGGAGGAGTCACTGAAACAGTTCCTTAACCGGTTCTGTGACGTTAGCATGGGGCTCACGAATCCGAGCAAAGAGATGTTGGTGGGAGCCTTTGTGAAGGGGTTACGAGCAAATCCTTTCAGCAAATCCTTAATTCGAGCACCAGCCACTACTCTGGCGGAAGTAAGGAACCGAGCCACCATTTACATAGAAACCGAGGAAGCAATGCAGAGGAAGAGATTGGAAGAAAGGCGACCTCCCCCACAGGAGTATAAGGGAAAGGATATTCGTCGACAAGTATTGGAAACATCCTCTCCCCATAAAAGAGCCAGTCGCAAGTTCACACCATACAATCCACCTCGTCCGTTCGACAAGAAGATAACTAAGCCTATGTGCCCCTAGCTGTCGGAGCCCAAGATTCGAATCTTGAGAGATCATGAACTGGTCAAACATCTGCGTTTTCCCTTGGAGATTGGTCGGCTTCGTGGAAGAGAGCTATCGTCCTGGTGTGAGTTTCACAAAACCCATGGGCATGATACCGAAAATTGTTATTCCCTGACAGGTCTGTTGATCAGCTTAGCTCGCCAAGGGCTTATGAGCAAATACATCAAAGATGACCTACCCAAGACAGAACCCGCTAAATCATCACTTAAGCCAACGCAAGGGTCTCACGAGATTCCCATCCTGGGGGACTTCAACACAATAGCAGAAGGATTCGCAGGCGGCGGATCGACAAGGTCGGCTAGAAAACGATACGCCCGAAGTGTAATCATGGCCACGACATCGAGACCGCCATTGCCGATTGCCGATCTGATTTTCACGAAAAAAGATCTAGAGGATGTGGTTCCTCATGAAGACGACCCAGTGGTGTTATTTGTGATTCTGATGGGGAGAAATGTGCACAAAATATTGATTGATCAAGGAAGCTCCGCCGATGTCATGTTCTGGGAAGCATTCGTCAGTTTGCAAATCCCTAGAGATCAACTTCTGCCATTTGATGGAGTCTTAGTAGGATTCTCGGGAGAACAAGTAGAAGTCCGCGGTTACGTAAACTTGAGAACGACCTTCTCTGACGAGCACGCCGCAAAAACGATAATAATAAAATATATTGTCGTCAACGCTCCATCATCTTACAATATGCTGCTTGGACGACCCTCCCTCAACATGCTCGGAGCCGTGGTCTCCACCACTCACTTAAAAATGAAATTTCCAGCGGAAGGGAGATTAGTGACAATGAGGTAGATCAAGAGGTTGCACGTAAATGTTACGAAAGAAGTCTACGCTCTCGACGAGATACTTACAATGTCTCTCAACTCCCTACTCGTACAGATCTTCCAGAAACAGAGCTCGACCCAAGGCCGACTATAGATCAAGGACCGAGACCTATAGGTGAACTAAAAGAAGTCGAGATCCTCTCGGGGAGAAAGATGAAAATTGGCGCAGATCTTGACCCAATTGTCGAGACGGCCTTGTGCCGTGTCTTGCGCACGAACATGACGTCATTTGCATGGTCGGCCCGTGATATGCCTGGGATCAACCCGGACATACTTTGTCATAGGTTGAATATAAATCCCCAAATGAAGCCGCGAATTCAGAGGCGACGCAGACTCGACGAAGAAAAAGCTCGGGCCGCATCCGAGGAGATAAGGAAACTGGTGGAGGCTGAGCATATCTGAGAGATACAATACCCGGATTGGCTAGCCAATGTAGTAATGGTAAAAAAGGCCAATGGGAAGTGGAGGATGTGTGTCGATTTCACCGATTTGAATTTAGCCTGCCCAAAAGATTCTTATCCACTGCCCAATATCGACATACTCATAGACTGAGTTTCAGGCTGCGGATTGCTAAGTTTCATGGATGCATACTCGGGCTACAATCAAATCCGAATGCATCCCTCCGATGAGGATAAGACCGCATTCATGGGCATTAAGGCGAACTTTTGCTATAAAGTAATGCCTTTCGGCCTTAAAAATGCGGGAGCAACGTATCAAAGGATGATGGACAAGATTCTTCAACCTATGTTAGGTCGGAACGTCGAGGCATATGTCGATGATATGGTGGTGACCTCTGCAGGAAATGGAACTCATGCCTTGGATTTGCAAGAACTTTTTGACACGATCAACAAATATCAATTGAAGCTGAATCCTGAAAAATGCGTATTCGGTGTCAAAGCTGGAAAATTCTTAGGGTTCATGCTAACCGAGCGAGGCATAGAAGCAAATCCGGACAAGTGTCTTGCAATTATAAACATGAGAAGTCCAGGTTGTATGAAGGAGGTCCAACAACTAACAGGTAGGATGGCGGCATTATCCAGATTCCTCGCGAGAAGTGGAGATAAAGGACGTCCCTATTTCCAGTGTTTAAAGAAGAATGAGAAATTCCAATGGACCTCGGAGTGTGAGGAATCTTTTCTTCAACTAAAGAAATACTTAAGTCAACCTCTGGTGCTCTGTAAGCCAGAAAAAGGATACCTTCTACAATTATACATCGTCGTAACCGAGTATGCCATTAGCTCGGTTCTAGTTCAAGAAAGGGAGGGAAAGCAGTGTCCAATATACTTCGTCAGTAGGTTGTTACATGGTGCAGAAAGAGGATATCCAACCCTTGAAAAAGCCGCTTTAGCAATCGTCATCTCGGCCAGAAAACTCAGACCCTATTTTCAAAGTTTTAGCATCCAAGTTAGAACTGATTTACCAGTAAAGCAAGTACTCAAACGACCAGACATGACGGGGCGACTCGTCAAGTGGGCAATAGAATTGGCAGAATACGATGTATCTTACGAATCTCGAGGTCCTGTCCAAGCACAGGTTTTATCAGACTTCGTCGCCGAGCTCACCTTGCCCGCCCCAAATGGATCTGACCTCACCAACCAGAATAACGAAATGTCTGAATGGATCCTATCGGTCGATGGTGCATCTAATCAAAAAGGCAGCGGGGCAGGCATGGTGTTAGAGGGTCCAGGAGGGATCCTTGTAGAACAATCCTTAAAATTTTCCTTTAAAGCTAGCAACAATCAAGCTGAATACGAGGCTCTCATTGCTAGTATGTTATTAGCAAAGGAAATAGGAGCGACTCAACTGTCCGCTCGAAGCGATTCTCTATTAGTTACGGGTCAAGTCAATGGAGAATTTACTGTCAAGGATCCCCAGCTAGCTAAGTATTTAGATTATATGAAAACATTGGCCACAACTTTCCATACTTTTCGATTGACTCATGTCCCGCGAGAAGAAAATAGTCGGGCCGACCTCCTATCTAAACTCGCCAGCTGTACCAAACCAGGTCAACAAAGGTCAGTAATAAAAGAGACTCTGACAAATCCTAGGGTCAACTCGTGTAATGGTTTCAGGGTAATGACTCTGAACAAAACGTCCGCCCCAGAATCTTGGATGACTCCCATCAAAACCTTTTTAGCTGACGGAGTTTTACCAATAGATGTTGTTGAGGCTCAACGCCTCAAGAAAAGCTCAGCACGGTACACCTTGATAGATGGACATATGTTTCGTTTTTGGTTCTCGAGACCTTTATTGATGTGTATTGAGAAAGAGGAGTCTAATAGAATCATGTCGGAGCTACACGAAGGGATCTGTGGCAATCACGTTGGAGGTCGGACATTGCTATTGAGGGCCTTAAGAGCAGGATATTTCTGGCCTACAATGAAAAAAGACTGCATGGAACATGCCAAACGATGTGATCAGTGCCAAAGGCATGGAAATTTCTATCGATCTCCTCCTGAAGGACTACACTTATACATCCTCCTTGGCCCTTTCATACCTTGGGTATAGATATTCTGGGTCCTTTCCCAACAGCTATTCGGCAATTGAAATACCTTATAGTGGCGGTGGAATATTTAACGAAGTGGATAGAAGCAGAGCCAGTCGCTTCAATCACCGCATCAAAGGTAGAAAAATTCTTATGGAAAAACATAGTATGCCGGTTCGGTGTTCCTTGCAGACTCATATCCGACAATGGCACCCAATTCACCAGCGCGCAGGTTCGACACACATGTAAGCAATTAGGAATCACCCAATGTTTTTCCTCTGTCGAACATCCGCAGACAAATGGTCAGGAAAAAGCAGCGAATAAGGTAATTCTAAAAGCACTTAAGCGTCGCGTACTTACTTCCAAAACTTCCTGGTCGGATGAAATTCCCAAAATCTTGTGGGCATACCACACCACACCTCAATCAACTACCCATGAAACTCCCTTTAGTCTAGTTTACGGAACAGACACCTTATTACCAGTTGAGATCGGGAATCTTTCAGATAACAGAACTAAAGTCACCATGAAGGAAAACAACAAGGGAATCCGAGCTAACCTGGATGTCCTAGAAGAAATACGAGAACTGGCACGAATCACTAGAGAGGCCACAAAACGAAGAGTTGAACGAAAGTACCAAACCAAAGTCGTTCCCCGCGACTTCAAAGTCGGTGAGGACAAACTATCACCCAAATGGGTCGATCCTTTTCGGATTAGGGAAACGTTACCAGGAGGCGCGTACAGAATGGAAACCTTGGATGGGACCTCTATACCCAGAACATGGAATGCCGCCAATTTGCGCTTCTATTTTAGTTAAGCACTTTACTTCCTTTCTTCTCCATTTTTTGTAACAAACTATTGGTACATTTCTTTCTTTTGAAGCAATAAAACCCCACACTCTTTTTCCCTGTCACACGGTAGGGTTTTTTAACGAGGTGGGAGTTGTTTATATAATGTGTTTGAAATTCTCTCTCTGGATTAATATAATCAAACCAACTTTATTTACGAAACCTCAGTACGCTGAGGGCTACGTCGGTCTGACCTCTAAATAAAAAGAGGTTTTAAACCTCAGTACGTTGAGGGCTCGATACGGTCCGACTTTATCTATGAAACCTCAGTACGCTGAGGGCTACGTCGGTCCGACCTCTAAATAAAAAGAGGTTTTAAACCTCAGTACGCTAACTCACACAAGCCCACAACCACATCGTTTTCATCATCCTTACATAAAGCCTGTTTTTCCCCAAGGGTTTGGATTCGTCTCTCGGTGCAGAAACCAGTACACTCCCTTTTTAGATTTAATGGAGCCCAAGGGTATTGTGAGTCGTAGGAAGTCATCCTAGATCTACTAAGGTCAAACAAAATGAATTTAAGCATAAACCCTAAGTCTCTTGAAAACATAATAATAAGACAAATGCGACTCCCAGATACACCCATTGCTTTAAATCTGAAAATTTTCATAGAAAAGTGTTTGAAAGAAAAGCGAAAGTAATCTATAAACCTGAGTATCAATCGAAACTAGATTAGGGTTCACCAGTCTGAAAGGTAAAGAAACAGAATTTTTGCATGCAAGAATGCCATCATCAACAATAAAATTCAAGAAAGATAAGTGAAAAACACACCTTGGTTGGAGTCATAGAGGGGGAAAACAGAAACACAATGATGGAGGTCGCGAAGGGCGCACCAGACAAGGGTTACTAAGAGATTAATGTAAATGAACAAAGAAAGAAGGTGAGGGATGTTTTAGAAAACGAAACGGTTACCCTTATTTAAATTATAACCGTTAGATTCAAAAACCACCATCGGTTCGATAAGCTGACACGTGTAAAAGTTAGGTGAGCGTAATAAATAAAGACAGAAATATCATGTCATTGATGGGTCATTTGCTGAAAGGAGAGAAAAGACAACTTCTCATAGTGCAAGCACATTGAAAAGTTGGAGGGTTGTGTACTCTCCTGGATTTGAACTCGTCAAGCTCGGAAGCATCGGACACCTCGCCAAGCTCGGTAAACCTTATAGGTAAAAAATATTGTTCACCACGATCTTTTATGCAACTGACAAGTGAGTATGCCCTTTTTCTAGGAACATCATACTGCGAGATTATCAGAGAAGTTACGGAAAGATATGTGGAGAAATGGTTAGTAGTTAGCTGGAACCCAGGAAAGGAGGTAACTGAAGAGAGAAGGAACCTGATAAAACGAAAAAGGAGAAGCTACACAGGATAGAAAAAAGAGAGCAAAAGAGAGAGAGAGAGAGAGACTGATTGTTCTGGTTTTGGCTATAATTTCCAGACCGGAACAATATATAATATTTAAAAGTTAAAGTTATAAAAAAATGTAAAGGCGTCTCATATTGAATTCAATAATATTCAAGCACTACAAAATAAAATCCTTAAATAATGATAAATTGTAGTGACAAAAAATAATTAGTTACTATAATGGCCAATTTACATATTAATTTTCTAAAAAATTTTGGTAACTAAAAATAGTTTTTAAATTGATCATTGTAGTGAATTGATCACTAATATTAACTATCAAGGTTTTGGCTACTAAAGAAATTGTCTCTAGTTTATAAATTGGTATCTAAATTGGTCACTATAGTGACTAATTGATTTTTGTCACTAAAATTAGTCATTATTTAAGGATTTTCTTGTAGTGAATGATTGTTCAAAAATAAAATCACATCTCTTCTAAATTTAAACATTTTAATTTCTTATCTAGATAGATTGAGAGAGTCAAATATATTTTATTGATGTTACTATTTTATATGTTATAATCTTTTATTCTCTAAGAAGACGATAATTATTCTTCTCTGATAACATAAAAGGAACCAAGAAAGTGCACTTAAGTCATTCAAATGCATTGAGATAACATAAGTTATACTTTTTATCTTTATGCTAGTGGTGGTACACAATGATAATACAAACCATGATGATTTTGTCCTAGTGAGTTTTGGAAGAAATTCACAACAAATCTCTTGACTAGCACAACACTACTTGACAAACCATCACAATATTATATCCAGCCTAAACCTAGATAGATTAAGATGGTTAAACATATTTACACTAATGTCACTATTTGTATATGTTATTATCCTCTCATCATTTAAGAAGACAAGAAATTCCTTCTCCAAGGACATAAATGAAGCAAGAAAGCACATCCAAGAAGTGCAACAATATTGCATAAGTTATATTGTTTGTCTTCACACTAGTGGTAACACTTGATGATAATACAAACTATGATGATTTTGTTCTAATGAGTTTTAGAAGCCATTCATAACAAATCTCTCAAGTAGTGCAACTCCCATCTCACAAGCCTATATCTTCTATCCAACCTAAGCCTTCTACTTCCCAACCAACACTTATCTTTATAAGTATCACTCCCTTTGAAGTTGTCATATCTGAACAACTTCAACCCCTAAATGAACCTAATCCTCCAACCATAAATTATAAAGCCTTCACCACCAACTATAACAATAAACCTTCTCAACATGACCCTAAACATACCATAATTGTGACCATTCACTACAAAAAATATATATATTGTAAGCAGATTTTTCTTTCAATTTGGGGGGCTTTTTACCCTCTACAAATTAATATGCGGAGATTTTAAAATCTTCGCAATTAGAGTCGCCATAACCTATTTGCAGATGTCTATGGCGACCTCTCATATGTAATTTATATTGCAGAAGTTTTTTTATGGAGGGTTTTAACCTCTCCTATTAGTGACTATTATTTTGTGAAAGTTTCAAACCTTCATTTATTTGCAACTATTTTATTATAGAAATTTAAATCCTTCATTTTTTTTTAGTTTTTTTTAGGGTTAATAGCTTCTTCAATATTTTTTTTGAAATATTAATTAAAATAAATGTATTCTTCAATAGAAATAAAATAAAATTTAAACTATGTTAATTATAACACTTCTAATATATAATGGAATTTAAAATTTGTTCATATATTACAAAATAGTATTGTAATACTGTCTACACTTTCATAAGTAAAAATAATTACAACTATTTAAAAAGTACTATGTTCACCAGAATAAAAAATAAGTACAAGTTATAAACCATTCGTTTACACTTTCATTCCTTTTCATCTTGATCTTCCTAAGGTAAGAGGCTTCATCCATGATTACTTTCACATAAATCCCAACACCCTCATTCTCCTTAAGGTTATTTTTCCTATAGAATCTAATTGGTGGTAACCCTATTATCTTTGCTATGTCATACATGTCAACACATTCAATAAACCACTCAACTCAAAATCATCACACTCACAAAGAACTTCAACGCATCTTCATTCATCAACCCAACATGAGAAAAAGGCCTTTGAGTTTTATTAATAATAATATGTTAATGGAACTTACTAGTTGAAGGTGTTCTCTCAGTTTTCACAATAATATATACACTACAAGAAATCTGTTAATTACTGACGGACAAATACCGACGGATATTTATCCGTCTGTAAAATTAATTTTTCGACAAATTTAGCGATGGATCTTAAGCGGGAAAAATATCAACGGATTTTTCCGTCGGTAATAACACAAGAGACAGCTGGCGACGAATTTATCCGTCGGTAAAGTTTTCATGCAATTACTGATGAATTACCGACGAATTAGTCCGTCGGTAAGTTCGCGGATTAAACTTAAAAAAATCAGAAATCCTTTCCCCCCATTTCGTAAAACTCGTCTCCTCCAAAACGCATCACTGAGAACGCACCGCTCGTGTTGCCGCCGTTACTGCCACTCTGAACCGTCGTCGTGCCACTTCCAATCTTTGCCGTAACGGCCTTCTTCCAGTGTCGCTGCCCTCGCCCCACTACAAAACTCGGTTCTTCTTCTCCAAACGCATCATTGAAGTCGCCGCTAGTGTTGCCGCCCATTGCTGCTGCCACTGCCGCTGCCATGCCACTCCCAATCGCCGCCGTGACGGCCTCCTTCCAGTAACGCTTTCGGTGGCTTGAGTTTGACTTTGGGGATTCGCTCTAACGTCGATATAGAAGCAGGGTAAGGGTTTTGTTGCTCGAGCAATAATCCAAGCTTTTAATTCATCCTTACCAATTATTTTTTTTCTGATAGTTGCTTCCATTTTTGTGGCGAGAGGAATTCGAATTGGGCTTCCGCGTAAGTGAGGGTGCTCTGTTTGGTGTTGCTCCGGCCGTGGAGGCATTCCGGCCGTCGAGGTGCTCAGACCGTGGGGGAACCATTGGCTTTGGTGCTTCTGGGCTGTCGTGGAGGTAACACCCATTTTCCTTTCATTTTTCTTCCTACTGCAGTGCATCCGAATTGAATGACAGAGCATGTGCTGCTGATTTGAAGCTTAATTTTATGATAATTATCATCACCAATCTTTAATAATTATTTAGAAGACTTCATTTTAACTAACCAATTTATATAGATGCATGTATTTTGGACTACATTGTTTTGGTGAATGGAAAACTTGAACGTGAAAAGTAGTGAATTTTGATATGTTTATGATTGGAATTAATGATCTGATTTAGCTAGCTAGCATCTTCATTCGTTATTTATCATATTTTTTTGGTTTTGTTTTTGGTCCTTTCCATTGGCCATTAGGGTTTTGACTAGGCAAACTCGAATTACCTTGTTAATTCTGAGTTGTGATCTTTTCTCCACCTTTCTTCTATTAATTAGAACTTGTCCAATTAGTTTTATAATAGTTATATGCACTAGTGTACTTAATTTCTAAATATTTGCAGTTTTAGGTGTTAAGGACCTAGATTTCGAGTTGTTGTTGATTTTAGTCGTGGGAGTTCTTTTGTAGTCATATTTTGGCATTAGAAACTTGTGTGGATAGTTAGATTAAAGTTGCATAGGTTAGGGTAGTACATGCACATAGAAAATACTTAATTTAGTAGACTAGTCTTAGTTTTAGGTAGTGATTTTGTGTAAATCTCTTCGGAGGCAGTTTGTGTGTTAGGATTAAGTTTTTTCAAGTCATTATAAACTTGTCTAGGTAGTTTCTATCCACTTCTACCCATGATTTAGCATAACCATAGTTTTTAACCTATTTTTAGTGTCTTTTTAGAGGTTTTAGGTAGTGAAAGTTTGAGTTTTAGGTAAGATTTCAGTTTTGAGTTATTTCTTAGGTTCATTTTGTCATTTTAAGTTTGTTGAGTAGGTTCTAAGTGTTGTTTTTACCAGTTTTCATAGTTATCATATTAGAGCAAAAATGCAAAAAGTCAACTCTTGGTCAACTTAGCAACTTTTCATCCAATTTAGTGCTTATTTAGGCCACTGTTTCAGCTGCATTTTCTGCCATGGGATCACTTTTTCTGCATCAAACTAAGCCACAAAGTTAGTCACTCTAATTCAATGAGAAAAACATTAACTAAGTTGTGAGTGGTAGACTACTTATGCATAAAGTTAGCCTCCACATATGAATTTTCGTGTTCCATGTTATTCCTCACATTGGCCTAAGTTTTCATCATTCTTATACAAATTAGATTGTGTTTGCATCATTGCTTAAGAATTCCCTTACTAATTTGGTAGCCTTAGCTCATTTTGGCCAATTTCTAGTTCATTTTTTGAGTTTTGACTAGCTAAACTCGAATTACGTTGTTAATTCTAAGTTGTGATCTTTTCTCCACCTTTCTTCTGTTAATTAGAACTTGTGTATTGAAGCCTCCTAAACATTCTCCATCAGTTTACACTTGGATTTAAGGTTCAAATAAAAAAGTCAAAGTTTAGTCAACTTTCTAAATGGCTTCTTCTTTTGTAGGTACATTGACTATCTTCTTTTGTAGTTCCTTCTAAATGGTTTGATCCTTCTAGAGATGGTACAAGGGTGAATCCTAGGTATAATATTGTTGAACTTGAAATGAGTAAAAGATACCGACTTTTTGATCCATTCATTCTAGCTAATAATGTTAGACAAGTTTACTATGTCCCATATCCAGCATTTCGGAGCATCGACAAAAGTGGTTGGTGTGTTGTGATACAAACTAAGCCTAGGGGTCGCATTGAGTCAAATGAGGTGGAAGAGGATATTCCATATCAAGTTGATGAAATGTCACATGCCCATGAAATAATCGAAGTTGAAAGTGTATCTACATTGCATGACTTTGATGGTGCTCCTGAAGAATTGGAAGGAGAAATACAAGAAGAAGATGGAGAAGAAGAAGAAGAAGACGAAGAAGATGAAGACGACCAAGATGAAGAAGAAGAAGAAGAAGAAGAAGAAGAAGATTATGATGATGATGATGATGATGACGACGACGAGTATAACGATCATGACAAAAATGATGAGGAGAAGGATGACGATGATGATTGAATTATTTAGTTGTTGTGAGCTATTGTTGTGGTTGTTGTAATTGTTAAATTTATGTAAAAGATTCATTAACTATGTTTTTGCAAACTTTAAGTATTTCACTTATAAAAGTATTATTTTGTGGTTGGTAATGTGAACAACACTTGTCATTTTAAACTGTAAAATAACTATCTTGTTGATATTTGATGTTCAATTTTGTTGTTTTATATAGTTTGATTGTTGCAACGTCACCTAGACGTCGATCTAGTTCTGATAAAGGGAAGAAGACAAAGCCAAGAAGACAGCCACCACAGTATATCATAAGGGTTCCTAGCCAAATACTACAGAGTGCGCCCGTTCAGGCACCATCACTTGCTGGGGTACCCACACCACACCTTGTCGGGGTTACCACACCATCTACATCCACTCCGTCACCACACCCTATTGTGGTACCCACACTAGATCCTACCATGGTACTCACACCACCTACCTCCACACCACACCCTACTGTGGTTCCCGCACCACCTACCTTCACACCACACCCTACTATGGTTCCCGCACCACCTACCTTCACACCAAACCCTACTGTGGTTCCTGCACCACCTACCTCTACACCACAACCTTCCCATCAAGGACCCTCCCCTGTTGTGGTTCACACTTCTTGTAGACCTTCCTCATCCTTTAATCCCTCTCCTGATGTTTCTCCTGCAGTAGATGCTCCTGATTCAGCTGCTGATGATGTTCACCCTCCTCTCCATGAGCGACCGATGATTGAGCCTTTTAATCGGGTGTAATATCTATTTAGATCTTAAATACTAATTTGTATGCCATGACTTGTTATTTGCCTTGCCTTCTTTTTTATGACTTTTATGCATTTATATTTAGGTTTGTTCCTTCTAGAGTTGCTTCTCAGACAATCACAAGATCTATTAAGCAACAGTTCCTTTCGCCTTGGCCATCATGGGGTGCCATACCTCCAGAAGAGAAAGAACATTTTTGGCAACGATTTAAGGTAAAACGTCATGAAACTTATTTTCATTCTGTATTTATGTATGTATGTCAAATGAAAAGTAGATGGTCACTGCTATTAGACTTTAAATACCATGCATATTTTGTTGTCAAGATCATATGTACTTGATTTATTGTTACAGAGGTCGATTCAGTGAAGACCTGAGCACGAAGGTCAAATTAAAAAAAAATTCCACTCCAAAGCATCTCATAGGCTATCTGAGATGTTTAGAGATGCTCGGATTGTAGGAGAGCGCCCTTATTGGATTGGGGACCATATCTGGAATCGATTGCTAGAACATTGGAATTCTCCTTCTTATGGCAACAAGCAAATTACATCCCAGAGGAATAGAGCTTCAGAAAAGGGTGGGACCCTACACACAGGTGGTTCCATTACCACTCATGAGCATGCCCTTCGTATGGTATAAACCTTAATTTTTTTTTATTTTCATATTATGATATAATTTACTTCTTTTAAAATAGATGTATACATATAACCATTTATTTTGTTAAAAGGAAAAAGAGTTGGGGCGAGAGGCATATATTGATGAGGTATTTTACCAAACTCATCTTCGCAAGGGATCTGGCCAGTTTGCTAATGAAAGGTCTCGAAGAACACATGTAAGGAAATCCTTTTACTAATTATTATTTCCTTTAAACTTAAATGTTGTACCTTATTTAAATAATTTGTCATTGTTTTCTTTAACAGGAAGAATTTTCAACTAGACTCTCACAAGTCAGATCTGAGCAAGGGTCCTGTGCTGAGGCGTCAGAGCATAATGATGAGGAAGATGTCATTAGGACACAGTGTTGGGTTGACGTTGTCAGCGGAAAAAATAAAGGAAGACTTTATGGCACTAGAGAACTTGGCAAAGGTTACACTACTGGAAGAGGTATCCACAAACAACAAGCATCTTCTTCCAACAATGTTGAGGAGGCCGTGAACCGACTCACGCAACGACTAGAAGAATGTGATCAAGCTTATGAAAATTTGAGAAGTCAGTTTCAAAACTTCAAAAATCTAGTCATGGCCTTTCTGCCTGTTGATGCCCAGACCCGTCTTCAACAATAGCAGTCCAACCCAACACTGCCCCAGCAACAACCCACTCCAGTCCAACCCACACCAGTCCAACCCACACCAGTCCAGCCATAGATTGAGCAACAAGAAGAGCCTACAGAAGAAAATCATTCAGATGATTATGTAGATTATTAGGACTTTTTTCTATACTGAGTTTGTTACTTATGTATGCTTTTACATTAGTTAAACATAACCTATGACATTGTGATTGAAAGATGTTTATCTTTATTTCACTTTTATATACAGACTCTTAAAATATTTATGCGTATGCGTGTGATGTATGTATAAGATATCTGTCTGGATTGGCTACAGATAATTATAAGATGGGCAAGTCTGATTGTATTTGTGAGATTGCAGGTTTGATAAATTTTGTGGACTGTGCGAATACAAATTGCACTGGAAAACTGTTTTGAAATTACCGACGGATTATTCCGTCGACAATCCGTCGGAAATGCTGCGTCAAACTCATGTATATACCGACGGATCCCGCCGTCAATAATTACCGATGGATCTTGCGATCGGTAATTACCGACGGATCCTGCGGTCGGTAATTACCGACGGACAATATCCGTTCGTAAGTGTTAGCTATGACCCTTTTACCGACGGATTTTGGCCCGTCAGAAATCCGTCGAAAAAAGTAGTTTACCGACGGATATATGTTGTTATCGACGGATCTCGACCGTCGGTAATATCTATTTTTTTGTAATGATAAAGGAAAATATGCTAGTGTTCCATACATGAAGTATGAGATAACATATCAAAAATTACAAATTATACTAAGTTCTTTATTTGAGTATGATGTTTTTTTCTTTGTGGAAAACATTAAATCTTAATACTCTTTAATTTGTGAAGTTACTCACATGTGAGGAATTGTTATTGTATTTTCTCTTTTAGAGTAATAGTATTCACATTTTATCATAATTGTTTGTAGTCAATAGTGACAATAAATATCATTCGATCCAATCTATATCTAATTACCAAATCAACATTCAATTGGTACCTAATTTGATTTCTGAAATCAAGTTCAATTTAATAACATAAAATACAAATCTAGACCTAGAAAGAAGAAGAACAAATTGAAAACAATAAATAATTTATGCAAAAGTCAACTTGGATTGTATGATCACTATTTCATGAAATGAACTTTTGGAATTAATTTAACAGAGATGAAGAATGAAGAAAACAAAGTAGAGAAGGAAATGAAAAGATAATTATTAAAGTTGAGAGAAAATGAAAAGAAGAGACAATTTCTAAAATTGGAAACTAAATTGGTGAATTTCGTCTCTTTGATTAGATCTCTCTAGTTTGTATAGAAGCTTTGATCATTTAAAACAAGGAAAATAAAATCCACACATGTTTGTATACAAGAATGTAACAAATTTACCCCAACTTCCAAAAATCATAGAAAATATTAAAAAATATAGTAAACCATATGTTTATTTTGAAGTCTAAAAAATATAGAGTTCAATGCAACTAAAATAAACAAAAAATAATATAGGTACATAAATATATGACAAAAAGAGCAAGCAAATGTCATATTTGCTACAAAATAAAACAAAACAATTATGTACATCGAGTCCAATTTGTTACTACTAAAATGAAATGATTTAAATATGGAAATAAAGTGCATGAAAAGAGTTTCAACTTATAACAAAGTTAAAAATGTATAAACAAATATGTGATAGTCCTCGATTATTTCGCATTCCATACAATTGCACATACAACGTGCTAAAAGAAAAAGTTCGCACAACCATTCCCTACCCCTCAAAGATATCCATAAACAACCTCTACTTCAGACGACCCATCATGACTTCTGAAGGACATACTATGTATGAGGCAGTTGAATTGACGACCGATGAAGATGCATTTCATATGTTACAATCATTGAGTTGTATGTAACATTTACAAGATCTGCTAAAGAAATCCTTTCTCTTTTAACTCCAAACACCACACCGTCATCCTCAAACTCCCTCCCAACTTCACCAACAATTATTTATTATGGTGGACCTCTGAGAGGCGTTGGGATCACAGAGAATAGTTATGGTTTAGGTTTGGAATTCAATTCGGGTGCCCAGAAAACCTTTCCAATGAGACACGATTGCACATTCAACCAGTTATTAGAAACCATAACATAATTAGTGGAGTGTGGTGATCGCATAATAGTCAAACAAATTGATTATCGTTGACTCACGACAATACACAATAGACGCAGAGTGCACGATACCGCGGAAATCAAATGTGACTATGACGTATCACAAATGATCAATCACTAGAATCATGTTAAAAGTCTAGATCGATCTGTTAAATGTCCACGCATTTCTTCCTATATTGACTTTTTCATCCAAACCAGAGATATTCGACCACCAACACTTGCGGAAGAATATGAGGACATCAATTCTGGATGGTATGTTGATGAGCGCAAGAATACAAAATATAGATTTTGGTCATAATTTATTTCATTTATTTTCTTTGCTTGTGATGTCAACAAATGTCGATGTACTTCATTTTTTTTTTTTGAAAATTTAATGTATGCAATGTCTTCAAATCTTTTAGTGCTTCAACACTTGCCACGTTGTATTATAAATTCAAGCTCACCCTCATTAATCGATTACGAGACCCTTGTAATGGATTAAAAGTGATTTGTAAAGAAAAAAATTATACTGTAATTGATTACAAGGTATTGGTAATCGATTAAGAGTAGGTTTATACCAAAATCATCTTTCTGTAATCGATTACAACCACCTAGTAATCGATTACCAATGACTCTTTTAAAAAAAACACCTCATTGTAATCGATTACATCAAGCATGCAATCGATTAATAAGAGGTTTTCCTAAAAAAAATATGCCTGTAATCAATTAAGCAAGCCCTGTAATCGATTACAGGTCGTCTTCCACTATTAAAGTAACATTTTCTCTCTCCGCCGCTGCCAGCCACTCCAAAAACCCTCACACACTACCCCTCCTGCACCCTAATTTGACCATTGTTGTTTCAAATCTTCACCAAATCACCTCTCGTTGCTTGCAATCTTTCTTATTTTCAATTCTCCACAAAACCCACCGATTAAATTGTAAAAAATCCATCTAAAATGGCATAATCATCGAGAACCAAGCTAATGAAATTATCCCCCCGTCGCAGCCCCAAAGACTTTTCTCCTTCGTTGCTCAATATGAAAGGTATTCTTCCAAATTTTCCAACAGAGATATTATTGAACCAAGATTTCCAGATGATTTTATTGAGAAGCAAAACTTTGAGTTTTATGATATACTGCATAATTTGGGATTATTACCTTTCTTGTGTCATCGTCAATCTTATTATCCGGAATTAGTCAGAATTTTTTATTCCAACTTGCAAGTTACTGATGAAGGGGTTATTGTTAGTGAAGTTAAGAAGATACCGATTAGAATGGATATAAATATGTTTTATCATTTTACTAAGTTGGGGACTCACGGTGTGTGTTTTGAGAGAAACATGAGTCACAATGGCAAATCAATGATTTGTCGTGACAATGTCAACATTGGAGGAAGAATACTTGCAAGACACATGAAAATAGAAAATGTATATTGCACTACATCATATATCGTTGCCTGCTATCCCGAACAAGTAACATTGCCCAAACTTCAGAAAAAAATATTATATTAATATGGACAATGCTCCTTTACCATATGACCACATTTTAATTCAATTTCATGTTCCTTTTAAAGATAAACCCTTTAAAAACATTAATTACAGGACATCGAAGTATTTCATTCCTTTTATTTTGTCAAAAATATTTAATCATTCATAAATGTGAAATTGAGAGTCAACCTATCCATAAAAACCCTTATGTAATGAATAGTGTTAAGTAAAATAATATATTCTGTAATTTGATATAACTGCCATTCGGCATATTGGAACAACTTTTAAAAAAGTTGTTGATTTTTTATCTTAAAACATAGGGTGTAAGAGATTATCATACATAAATTATTGACTCTACGAAACATGCTGTCTACCACGTTAACGGCATTTAAGGATGTGGTGTCACTCATTGATTACTTTTTGAACTTCTTCCAGATAGTGAATTTTATTTACAAAAGAAAGTTACATATATACCTTGAATAATTCCAAATTTTCTACAACTATTTTAAGAAATTAAATAAATATATATCCATTTTGTTTTTTATTTATTGAATGTGGTTTGTTTAATTTAGTTCAATGTTGAAAACGTTGTTTTAAAAAGTGAAGTAAAGGAGTTCATGATTGTAACTTCTGACATATTGATTACTAAAAGGAGTTGTTGAACTCTTGCTTTTGTCAAACATTATCCAGTTTGCTTTCTTTTTATCTTCTCTTTTATCAAAAAGCTCTTAAGTCATTCTAGAAATTATTGAAATTATATGATATGACTCATGAAATTTGATGATTTAAATCTGGAATTGAGTATTGATTACTTTTACGTTTGAAAAAAAAAATTGAAGAAATTTACATGAAAATGAGTCAGAATTAGAAATATATAAAAGGTATTTTTCTCTCAAAATAAAACTATTTCATAAAGAGACCAAAAAGCACACTTATATTCCCCGCAGCTTCGTTTATCGCATGCTTGAACTCTTTGCTTGTTAAAAGGCATTTTTTTTTTGCTTTCCGCCTTTATAATTTCTTTTTTAGAATTGTGAATTCAAAATAATGCTTGAAAGATTCCTTGGTAGGTTAGATGTCCTTTGTTTCGCCTTTATTTTGTTGTTTTAGAATTCTGAATTTAAATAAACCCGTTGCAATTTGTATATGCTACACGATTACAAAGGTAGTATAAAGTTAAAATAAAAAATTTAAAACACACACACACACATAACTCAAATTTATCCTGAAAGTATATAATATTTCTATCAAAAAGTTATTGAATATAAAAATGTTATTAAATTTAGAATATATATTCTTTATGTCCTTGTGTACTTATGTTATTTATCTATGTAGAAATTGAAGTCGTACATGTAATCACATGTTGCAATTGAAAGTGAAAGTTGTTTTTTCTTTTAAGAATAATTTCATGTTTGAATTTCAATACTTATTATCGTTACAAGTATTTTCAAAATTTTAATTAAGTTATACATTGTACATAAATTAAAGTTGTATGTTGCTTACGTAATTCCAAATTTTGCATTATATGTATTTAATCATATAGTCATTTACCTTAGTAATTATAACGTGTGGTAGTAGTTATTAAGTAAATTCAAAACACCAATATTATACAAGATTTCAGACCAAATAGTCTATATAAATCAAGTTATTAACTAATTATATTATTAATATGTGTAATGACTAATGTTGTAAGGTTATAATTCTTGAAGAAAATGAAAAAAAAAATTATTAGTCATCCACATATATAACTTCAACTATTACGTAATAGAATGTGTCAAATTAAGAGATGTTGTCTCATATATTCATAAGCATTGACTTTAGCAAATTTCTTTTAATAACAAGATTAAATTGAGCATATTCTTTTTTCTTTAGACTTCAAGGACCTTTTTATAATTATACTTTTTCTTCAGGAAGAAAAGTAACATTGTAGCATACCTTTAGAATAGAATAATTTAATTAATTATCTTATGGATGATGATTAAAAAATATATTTCTTTTCTTTCCTTTCAAGTGTTAGATGATGCTCTTTGAAGGGTTATCTTTAATATATGAGAAGTTACGATTAGAAAAAGAAAAACATTTATTGTATATTATTTAAAGAATATGCGTAGGTAATGAAAAATAATTGCATATATATATAT
>Ga0214543_1002822_pt1 | contig 34174 bp, 13 predicted proteins | sample CNSS2metaG_FD_160094 | JGI IMG/M metagenome (GOLD analysis project Ga0214543, IMG submission 160094) | Root nodule microbial communities from cowpea collected in UCLA plant growth center, Los Angeles, California, USA - CNSS2 | ecosystem: Host-associated > Plants > Roots > Nodule | place: USA... | reverse complement strand
AAGTGTGACAAATGCTCCAAAAAATATGCTGTTCAATCAGATTGGAAGGCACACTCCAAAACCTGTGGCACCAGAGAGTATAGATGTGACTGTGGCACCCTCTTCTCCAGGTATCAACAACAATCCAAAATTACCTTTGTTTCTAATATTGAATGTTTGGTGTAGCTAAAATATTATCATACAAAACGACTTTTCAGTTAAAGCCATTCTAAGCGCAATTTGACAGGGAAAAGGATAAACGGACATGTATCATATATATTACACACACTTTTCACCTAACTCTTCTAAGAAAAATGAACTTCTTATGGATACTAGGACTAGTAGATTTGGGTAAGTTTTAATGTAAAAGAAAGAAAAAAAAAATGTTTTCTTGGTAGTGTGGAAAACAATTAGTTTTTTCATACCCATTTTCTATTATTCTATGTACTCTTTTGTTTTGTCTCTGTCTTTTCTCTTAATTAATTATTACATCTCCCATTGTTATCTTTCCAATCTAGTAGTCCCAGTGTGAAAAGGGTGTAATGCAAACTCAGTATCTATCAATGGTCTACGCAAGAAAAACTTTTGATAAGAAAAAGGGTTGTGAAAATAGTAAAAAGCGAAAGGAAATTTCTCAAACAAATGCTGTCCTGATATATCAGATTTTTTATCCTGACTTAACAGGGAGTAAACTGTGGTGAATGTAAAAATAAAAGAAATGTGTTTTTGCAATGTTAAAACGTAAAATTGAGGAAGACCGTTCTACTTTTTGTTGTGTTAGTTTATGTGTGGGTGTTAGTGGAGGGACGTGGAAGAGGCAGAAGACTGGTCGCACGTGAGCAGTGTAGAAAAGTGTTTGAAAAATTTGAAATGTTTTGAGAAGAAAAAACAAGGCAAAGCTCAACTTTGTTCCTCGGGAACATCGCCCCTTATCCTTATTCCCATTCACGTGTAGTTATAAGCAACAATGTAAGAGGGGGCACAGGCCCAGGCACAGTGATACTGGGTTTGTTCTCACATGACTTGGAGTTGCATTGTTTTGTTTTGTTTCGTGTTGGATACATATATATAATTCATACGTGTACGTGGTTTCAAATATGCTTCATCAGGTACAGTTCGTTCATGCTCCTTATTTATTGTCACACTGGCCCTTTGTTTTTTCAAGTCATTTGTGCAACAAATTGAACCCTCTGCATTAATGTTGCATACATAGTTTCATGTTTTTTCTCTCACTGAGAATTTCCGAGAATTTAGCAACTCTTTTGTTGGTACGATCGTTTTCACAAGAATTTTTCTCAGGGCAGAAAATGGACAACTCATGGGGCAGTTTGCATTTATTGAGGCTGGACCCATGCTGAGTTTATTATAATTGACTTTCATCAAATCTGTAAATAATTCTTTCTTCTCAGTGATCAAAGAGAGGACTCAAAGTGGTAGTTCGATAAGGAGTTGTTGGTGTGTATCACATTTTGGCATAATACTCTGGGCCCTAGCTCTCTTTCTGTCATACTTCTATTAATTTCAAAACACAAGATCCAATTTCAACAACAAAATTATTTTCCAAATTGAATACCTAATTCTCTATTTTCCCATTTCATGCTTTTGGGACCCTCTATGCATTTGATTGACTATGTGTAACATCACCATAAAATTAAACATCTTTCTAATTTTATATTTCATTCTTCTTTTGGCAAGTGTGAAATTGTTCATCAGTGGTTGTGAATCAAGATGGTTGTATATATTCTTAAGGTGGTTGTATATCTTTCTAATTAAACATCTCTTATTGTTCTTAAGGTGGTTGTATATATTCTTCTCTTCTAACCCTTTAACCTATAATATACTTGCAATAAGATAGGTCATGAATCAAGATTATATACTTGGAGAAATTTAGTTTGGATTGTTTTCCTAGTGCTAGTTATGTGTATATAAACAACATTTGTGTTCTTCAATTCCAATAATATGTTATTAACTTGTTGCAGGCGTGACAGTTTTATCACTCATAGGGCCTTTTGTGATGCTCTAGCACATGAGAGTGCAAGACACCCTTCAAACCTGAACCCTTTGGGAACCCATCATCTATATGGCACAAACCACATGAGCCTAGGACTAGGTGCCCAACTTCAGAACCAAGCACCCTCTGCTAACAGTTTATTGAGCCTTGGAAGTGCACCAAAGTTTGAGCACTTAATCTCTCCAAATCTGCACCATTCATCTGCATTTGGAGTGCAATCTCCACCCCACTCATCATTCTTCATAACTGACCCAAACCAAGCATTTCAAGACCTTCAGTCTCAGCAACAAGGACCCTTATTCTCAACCAAGCAACTCCACGGTCTTATGCAGCTCCCTGATCTTCAAGGAACCAACAACAACTCCACCTCTGCCTCATCACTGTCTGCTTCAGCAAACAACACCAATCTCTTCAACCTCAGCTTCTTTCCTAATACCAATACCAGTGGCAGCATAATCAACGACCAATTCAGCAACATAAGTGGAGGCAATGACCAAGGAACAACAACACTCTATAGCTCTAGTAGCCCTGTAAGTAACCAAGTTGGTTCAGGCTTGTCTTCACTCTTTGGCAATTCATCTTTGCAGCAAGATAACATGTCCCCTCACATGTCAGCCACTGCATTGCTTCAGAAAGCTGCTCAAATGGGTTCAACCACAACCACCAATGGTCCCTGCTCTCTTCTTAGAGGAACAGAAGAATTAGGTATAAGGTCAAGGATGGAGAGTGAGCACAGTAACCATCTGCGCGGATTGATGAACTCCTTTGCCAATGGAAACGCTTCCATATTTGGCAACGTGAAAGGGAACGAAAACAACCTTGGCCAGTTTCACAACGTTGTGGAGGAGCCTAAGAAGATGTCACAAAATCTTGGTTTGTGCTTTGGAGGGTCTGATAAGTTGACCTTGGACTTTTTGGGGGTTGGAGGAATGGTCAGAAACATGAACAGTGGTGGGTTTTCACAACGAGACCAACAGCACTCCATGGGAACTATGAGCCCCTTGGATCCTAAATTGGAATCAGCACAACCAAACCAAAACTTTGGAGCCTCAACACTCTAACAAGTTGGTCAGACAAAACATACGTCATCTCTCTGTGCTTTCAAAGGGATTAGTTTCTTCCCGTCACTTAAAAAACTAAAAAACACAAAGTTGGGTAAATTTGTTAGGCAGAAAAAAAATGTTTATTGTTTTAGATATATGTTCTAGTTCTTAAGTTTTCCCTTTTGAAGAAAGTTCCACTGCCAAGTGCTAAGTTAGGGTTTCGTTTCTAAAGTATGCAATATCCATGTATTTTTCTTGAAACATATATGGGTCCGTTTTCCCCTTTCACTCACTTTCACTGTAGAAATTTCATTCTCTTTGACAGTGATAGATATCTAATAAATTTACTGTTGCATTGAATATTACGACCCTGAGGTAAATAAATTAAGGAAAATAGTTACTAACAGTAAAAGCACGTGGTAAAGACCAGGCTCTGTACAATACTCACCAAACGAGGAAGCTGGCTCTCACTTTCTGAGAATCTTCACATGTTGGCTATATTCCAAGAGAAGCGACAAATGCTAGCTGCAGATTTCATTTCAGTTTAACTATTCTCCTCTGGTGTTATATAATATTGACTAATTAAAAGGGTTTCAAAAACTTTAAAACATAGCCAATTAACAAGTTTTTTCTTTTTTCTTGACTAGCTAGTACTTGCATAGAAAAAGACTAAGCATGGCATTAATTTGAGCAATTAATTGTGTTGACATTCTTTTGCTTAACAAAGACTCAATAGACAGTAGCATTTTCATATAAACATTCTTCACCAAGTTGACTACCTTTGAAATTGGTACTCTCTTTCTCTCTCTCCTTTTTCAACTGCTTGCATGATGCATGCACTGTAGCGTACTTCCTTAGTCGTAAGGGTTAGCTTTCACATCATTTATTCAAGTTCTGAATGATTTTTAGGAAGTTAATGAGGGTGCTGGCTGACCGTACTGTATCCTGCAGAAAAAGTAGCCTGCAATGTTCGTTAGAGCAATTATAGGTAAGCATTATGTGACACTTTTGTCGCATGTGATGCCATCTGATACCACTTATGGGAATCATTTAGTCCGTGACCAAGAAAACTCAGTAATGTTACCTCGCCTTTAAAATAGGTTACTAGGTTTTTCCCTTTTCTTTCACCCTTTTTATTTTTGGACATTCTGGAATAATTCATTCAGTGTTAAACAAAAGGGTTTCACCACTCTAGGACATTCTCCTACAACATATTCACTACGCAATGTAAGTTCTAGGGATTCATCCAGGTAACTTAGATGATAGGTTTCGGTGGAAGGTTGAGAGGTAAACAAACTGAGAAAATAATGAAAATTATTATTTTTCGTTTTCTCATTCAAAACAAAGACTTGTATGCTTTCTTAGGGAGATAAATAACTTGTGCAAAGCAAATAAAATAATAACAGAACAATATCGTGTAATATCAATGATGTTAACAAAATTTAGTTGAATCTATTTATTTCCAAATTTGTTATTGCCCTTAAGATTATTATACACGTAATAACTTCTATTCACTTGGGTTATTTCTCTATCTTTTTGGCTTCACATAGTTATTGGTTTTCTTCCTACATCTCCAATAGTTTTTTCGCACCCCCGAGTATTTTTTTTAAGTTCCACAACTGACCTTTGATTATTTGACCAATTGTATTAATTTTTTTAAAATTTAAACCTCACCTTCTCTCTTCTATTTAATTAAAATCAACTCACCCCCACGTTAAACGTTGTGGTCACTCCCAAATCCCACCAAACTTCACACTCCTCCCTTGTCTCCTTTATTTTGCTTCCCAGGTAGTGTTCATTCTCCCTACCTTGCTCTCTCCTCTCTTCTTTTTCTCCTCTACGTTATTCCTCAAGACACCATTCAGATTTAACATGTAATATTTCTCTTCCTCAATACCGTACAAAATGTATAAAAAACCATTACCAGAAATCGACTTCCGTAAGGTTAACATATGTACTGCATGTCGACTCCCGGTGAAGCAAATCCTAAATGTGTATAGCGTTCCGAAAGTGGGCCTTTGTGAATCTAGCTTCTGGATGTCGACTTTCGGTGAAGGGTGCTTCCGGATGTCGATATTAGGTGAACTGCACTTATAGATGTGGACTTTTGTGAAGGCTTGATTTTCGAATGTGGACTACGGGTTATGTTTGTTTCCGGATGTGGTTTTGCTTATTGCGGATATAGACTTCTGGCTGTTTTTTTATTTATAGTTTTTTCTTTATTATTTAAAGTTTTATTATTTTTAAGATTTTTGAAATATTTTATTTTAGGTTTTATGATATTTTCTTTAGTGTTTTTATGTTGTAACTTTTAATTATAATTATTTTTAATTTTAATATGTTTTTGAATTTGTTTATCATAGACATGGCTAGGACAAGAAGAACATTTGTACCTCGTGGCGAAAGTTTTTCACATGATGAGGCTTCTAAACATGAGCCTAAACGTAGATCTATGACATCTGCTCGCAGAAGAGGTAAGGTTCGTCATGGAGATGTTGGTTCATCAGCAACTCTTGGAGAAATTGGTCCATCATCAACTCATGGACAAGTTGGTCCATCATCAACAACTCTTGCTGATATTCATGAGGAGTAGGAGAATGTTATCCAGCATGAGAAGGTTGTTCCAGAGCAAGACCACCATGGTTTAGGAGGATTTCTTGAAGGACCCAAGGATATTTCTCTGTTGATCGGATATGTTGATCATGTCGCATGTGCTATTTGGGATGGTCAGGTTAGTATAGTACTTTAATAATTTTTTTCCTAAAGTTGGTAGATGAATTTAAAAAATTTGTATAATGTTTTTTATTAGGACTGAGTGGACATGAAGTTGGTATCCCATGGAAAGAAATTAAAAAGATTCGAAGTTTGTCATGAGGGCCTAATATTGGCTTTCGTTGAGAGGTGGCGTAGAGAGACCAATAGCTTTCATCTTCCTTTTGGAGAGATGACCGTGACACTATATGACGCCTTCGTCCTCCTCCATTTGCCTATAGTAGGATAGTTTGTCCAAACGAAGCACTAGACTTCGATGCTGCTTTGGAGAGTTTAATGAATCTTTTACGCGTTGAATGGACGAGGGCGTCATTTAAGCTCAAGCAATGCCATGGTTCCCACGTAAGACTGAGTTGGTTGAGAAAGTACATTGAGTGTTATCAAAGTCAGTAGTGGGAGATTGTGGCACGAACATATCTATTGCATTATGTTGACTGCACCATTTTTGTGGTTAAGAGCGCTACCTACATCAGCGTGTCGTAGCTACATATGTTTGTAGATTTGCAGTCATGTGAGAGGTTTTCATGGGGATCTGCTACACTTGCACATCTTTGTGAGTATCTTGGCGATGTGAGTCTTACACACACGAGGCAATTAGTGTAACATCTCGGTCAGATATTACTAAATTTAATAAAATAAAATAAAATAAATAATAAAGTCACATTAATATAAGTTGCCTTTCCAAAAAATGAGAGAAAATTAAAATATTTATTAAATGCATTCATCTAAAAATCATAAAGTTCCAATAATCATTACAAGTTCATAAACCAATAGAAATATTGTTACAAAATCATAAAAGAAAATCCACAATTAAAAACTTCATAAAAGCTTTCCTAAGCTAGCCCCTCTCCAGCTCTATGCCTCACTAACACCATCTGCAACATCATCTACTCCCGTGTAATGAATTACACAATCATCGTCAAACACAAGCAGATAGGGTGGGCTAACACACACACACACACACACACACACACACACACACACACACACACATATATATATATATATATATATATATATATATATATATATATATAAATCACAACTCAAAATACACACATTCATCAAAGAAACTTCATCCTCTAATTCCACAAAGCATGGTCACCACCATGTTTATCCACATTCTACACCTTTGAAAGGATAATCTTAAGATATCCTTTACTGCCACAAGCCACAACTTGTGGTTCCACCATCTACAAGCCACAACTTGTAGAAACACGTGAGGGAATATCATGCTACGGACCACACTCTGTAACGCCAGATAGAGTTCCCAATATAAACCACAATTCGTACTATCAACACGAGATTAACACATCATTGGCCACAACATATGATTGCTCAATCAAGTGGAGACCCTTCGTACGAGCCACAACTCGCACACTCACACCGATAACACTCACCATTCCGAGCCATAACTCAAGGAATGCCTATGTTCATCCTCCATCCCAAGTCACAACTTAAGGGATTCCATTATGAACCACAAGTCAAGGAATGCCACGTGTTTACCCTCCATCCTGAGCCATAACTCAAGGGATATCATTTTGAGCCACAACTCAAGGAATGCTCCAGCAAAGACCATCTTTAAGGTACCACCCAAAGTCTTGTAGGTCACGCACATCCAACGAAGCAATCCATTGCCTTTGCATCATCCCTGTAGTTTCTTAAGCACTACTAGGCGAAAGTTAGTTACAGACTACCTAGCGGAATCTATTTGCCGCCAAGCACTTTAGGACATATTGCCTCTATAGGTATCGCCTGGCAAGATGAACCTCACCGCCAAGCGTAGGAGTTCTAGTGGCTCCCTAGATTTGGGGCTATCGCCTGGCAGTTCCATTCCCATCGCCAGGTGCCACACTAGTAAACAAGTTTTACTAGTTTTTCACATTGCAAAACCAAGTACCCCTCTCTATAATTCTAGCAGGCTCCCTTGAGTCACCAAATAGTGAACTCCTATAATTTATCTTGATCCATTTGTTCCCAATCCTACAAAAAATACAGTCTTACCATTCCCTTTTGGCATCATATCCACCTTCAAATCCAATCCCAAGTTAGCCTTCCATGGCCCCAATTCCAGCACCCAATACTTCCCTAATTCAATCTAAATTCCCAGTCTTAGATCACTAATGTACTAGAATCAACCCTTACGACCACTCTCCTACAATTCCGACATCAACCGCCAACACTTAATGAAATAATTGCATCCTAAGTTCACTTGAGCACTTTACAAAGAATCTTAAAACTCTAAGTTCCATTATATAGTTAATATTATATATAGTTCTGGTATCATGCACCTGATATCCATTATTTTTGTGTCACCTCCTCCTAACCATAACCTAACCTTAAATTCATTTCTCCTTCTTGATCTAGGCACTTTTTCCTCACCTTTTTCCTCTATTCAAGGTCTCTTATTCCACTTTCATAAATCAAGTATCACGATGAAACCCCAAAACCCACACTGCACCTCACAACCACAGAGTACCAATTTGTACTACGTTGGCGTTTGGCGGCAAGACCAGTGCCGCAAGCGATGCATACAATTCTGGGTAAAACCAGAATCTCTATGCACCTGCGAAGCACCTCAAAAATTCCCAAAATACACTTCTCTGTCTATTTCCACAACTCTGCCAGTAATCATGCTGACAATTGTACAATTATACAACCTATACCATCTCCAAAAAAATTTTAGTGCAATTCAACAACAATTAATCCAAGAACACAAAAAAAAACCCAATGACTAAACCGTAAAAGGTGTTCATACAATTTCCTCCAATTAACTCCCAATCACAACGTAATTCAACAATTTATGGCAAATAACCAAACAATAGTTAAAGCTCCCTTTTTCCCTAATCAAAATCAACCCAGAAACCCCAAAACACCAAACGTCGAGCTAATCTTGCTCACATTGCCTGGCAGGTGTTCATCACCACCAGGCGGTTTATGCAGAAACCCAGAAAACTGGCTGATAAAGATTGCATCGCCTGGTGGCCAGTTTCTGCCGCTAAGCGGTTCCTCGTAGGAACCCAGAAATGCAGTACAATTCATATGGGTTATTTGACGAGTGTTCACTACCGCCAGGAAACATGAAATTCAACGAAATGGCAGAATTTAGGCATCTACGTACACATATATCATGCATACATAACAATACAAATTAAATTCATAAAACACAGCTCATTTAACTTGGTTTCCATTCCTATCATTTTATCACTCATCATGATCCCGCATTTTATTAAAAATAATAAACAATTAAAAAACACACAAATGACACACACAAGCCTTGAACCCAAGTTCTCCCAACACTATCAGGTATTCTTAACAATTTAAGCTAGTACCATTCCACGTCATAAATCTTAGCATTAAATTTCATAAAAATTCCCACTACCTGCATTTATTAAATAATTATTTATTTAATTATTTAAATTTCTCGGGTCTTGCAGTTAGCTGGATATCTTAGTTGTTTACAGGTACAAAATATTTTAAGCTTTTTTTCATGTTTAATGCTTGATTGTTGAAATACATTTTCATTTGTTTGTAGAGTTAGATATATGAGCACTTTTCGGGATTCAAAAGGAAGCAATTATTGTATAATAAGCAGGGAGCTCAGGCAACACATTTTTTTACTCCTAGATTGAATGGTACTCTGCATGAGCTCAGGGCAAACTTGGATGCACTGATGTATGATGGGGTCGTGTGGAACCCGTATGCATCAAATTGGGTTACTCGTCCCCTTATAACCATCTCTCTATTCTCTGGCTTCAATCAAGTGTATGTAATTGCTCATTGTCATCTACTAGAATGTGTGTTGCGCAAATTCGGGCTTCTACAGCCCATCCTGAGGTTTCCTAATGCCGACTTGGTAAACATCAATTATCAATGGATACGCTTCTTGGATCATGTGTTGGTAGGTGTGATTCCAACGTTGTCTCCTAATGCATGTGTGGACGGATACCTGCAGTAGTTTAAACGGGCATCCCATCCATATGTAATTCGGGGTGCTTACAGCGATCGGTCGAGTCTAGTTCGTCGTCTTCGATGACATCTACTAGATGATCTTCCATTGCAAAGGAGATCACTAGATTCATCATCCGGTTTATTGGTTAGTAACTAAAAAACTATATTTGACTACATGTAATGTTTTTAAGATACTTAATTTGATGTTGTCATTATAGGGCGTTATTCGACACATGATATCCGTCCTACAGAGGATGATAGATTGTCCCGATGTTAGTGAGGGGACATTAACATGGGACCATACCAACGAGGCATTGCAAATAGGTCGCCAGGTAGGGGTGAGCAAGAAATGCCTACCTAACCGTACCCACCCAAACTATATGAAAAAAATAAGTTACGGGTCGGTTCTAAACAAATTCAGGTCAGTTAAAAATAAAATAAAATGGATGAACGCGTTTAATCGGTTAGATATGGGTATGGAAAATAAAATCCATGGATACTCGACCCGACCCAATTATACTAAAAGTATGAACATCTTGTAGAAAAACCTAGTGCCACTGCCTTTTTCCTTCTTCTTCCCCTTTTTCCTTCTTCGTTCTTCTTCATTTTTTTTTCTTTTCTAAAACACTCCCCCACCCACCCAATTAGTGCCTCTTCTTCAATTTTCTTCTAAAACACTCCCACCCATCTAGTGCCGCTCGACCCACCCATCTATAGTCTCTCTGCCCTTTTTCTGACACCCTTTTGCAGGTTTTTGCGATGCGTTTGAGTAGTGTGGCTTCGCGATGCAGATCTACGTGAATGAAGGCTCGATCTACATTGCCATGGTGGTCGCTTGGGTTGTTGGCGTGTTGGTTGCTTGAAAGTCGATCTATAACTCCAACGAGTGTTGATAGTGGTTGTGTTAGTCGAACGCCGGTGAAGTTTGTTGATGAGCTTGTTGATCTGTGTGAGTCAAGTTGTTGTGCAAAGTGTTGATTAACGGTGGATCATGTTATTGTGTCGAGTGTTGATGTCGTGAAACATTTTCTCTTCTCTGGTTGGTGGTGAAGAAATAGATTGATCTTTATAATTTTAAATTCAGTTAACTCGCATCTGTTCATATTTAACTAAATCTGACTAACCTGACCTTTGAAATGGTCAGATATGAATTTGAAATAATAAATTCGGTTTGGATCAGATTGGTGGTTTTAGATCCGAATTCGGTCCAACCCGATCGATGCTCAGGCCTATCGCTAGGCAACCAAAGAATATGCCCATAGTAGTAGAGGAGGTCGAAATGTGCGATCCAGGTGAAGTTATAGTTTTGGATAGGAGCCTTTTATACATTGTTGTGTGGACATTATTTTATTTTCATTACATGTATTATCTAATTAGTCATGAACTTTTTATATTTTGTGGTACATAACATCTTATTTTTTACTCGCATTATGTGTTTGAAATGAAATTGTTTGAAATTATTGACATTGTTGACTAAATGTTAATCGCACTAAGGCCAAAATAGTTTCATTCCTTGGCTAGAGAAGTTATCGTTTTATAAATATGCATAAAAATCACAAACATTTTTTTATTCTCCATTAGAGAATATTCGGTGACAAAATGAATAACCTAAATAAAGAAAAAATAAATACAAATATCAATTTGTAACACCCTAGATAGATATTACTAGATAAAGCATATATCATAAAATTTCTTTTGGAATTAAAATATTATATAAAGTTCCCAAGTGCGGGAAAATTTAAAACTTATCTTGCTGTAGATCAATCACACTGCTCCATCTTTATTACACGTTCATAATAAAGAAAAGCATCATAAAATTTATTACAAAATGCATGAAAATGAAACATAGAGAAAAATTCCCCATCGTCTGCCCCGCTCTGTCACTATGCATCGACGTTATCACCTGGATTCACATCTGCTCCCGCGTGACATGTCACACGATCATCGCCAAACACAAACAGAAAGGGTGAGCTGAGAAAGAAAAATAATACAATCAATAAAATAATAAGAATTAACCCTCACTCAATCTATCTTAGCCAATTTTAGTTTATTAACTTCTTTATAACATTACACCACAATCTCATAACCTATATGAGAAAGATCCATTCACAACCTTGGTCTTTAGGGATTATCATGCTTCCACGAACCTACCCACTCGTGGTCCAGCTCTACGGACCTCTCTGCCCGTAGTCCAACTCTATGAACCTGCCCGCTCGTAGTCCAACATGCGTGAACACCTACTATGAACCTGCCCGCACCACCAAACACTACTCTAGTAGCGTAAATTGACTCGTTGTACCATTCCTAAACAGATTATGGCGTACTCCAATCATCATGTGCACACCTTAAAAACACCCAACAGATACAAGCACTTCCATTCAATTTCTATTGCACCCCACGAATCATATTCATAACATGAACAAACACTTATACATTCACAAATTTAAACCCATGACATCACTTGAGTTTTGGTTAATAATATACATTACGCTTATGAACCAAAAAGACAACAACATCAATCTAAATCCAACAATAGTATCAACATTTTAAAGTCAACACACATAATAAAAGAATCTCTAACTGAAAATAATAAACCTCTCAAATTATTTGGTCTGTGCCCTAAAAAAACCACACTACCAAAGTTTCTCACAATTTCTTTTTGCCGCTACTGTAACCCATAATAAATAAACGCTCCCACTATTCTAAAATAATTAAATTCTACTATTTCATCAAAACGAACCCATCAAATACCAAATAAACCCATAAAAGATTCCATCCTCATCAGTAAACTTTATTTACAACAATCATTTTTTTTAGATGAAGATTTCCTTAGATTACGGGAATTACAAAATACCAATTTCTTAAAGGTAAAAAAAAAAATCTAACTAGAAACCAAAGCTTTGCACATTTTTTCGTTTTACTTTTATCAAATAAAGCTCACCCAATTCCAAACACTCGGAAGCCTTTTTCTTTTTTTTTCTTTATTTCCATAAAAAAATTATCAACACATGATAATAATAAAAATCAAGCCCGCAACTATAGAAAAGAAAACCACACAACCTCCGCCACCATACTGTTACACCCAAACTATATTTATTTATTTTATTTTCTTTTTTTTTTCATTCACAATACACCTTTGACCATTACCGAAATTGTAATTTTCTTATAATATTTCTATTCAAGACCAAGACGTGAGAAAATAGCACCAACCCAGCCACGTTAAAACAATTTTTCTTTCTTTCTAAAACTCCCTTAACACATAATTATGATGCACCTTATGTAAGTTATATAGTAAAACACTACCCATGCAAAGCATTCTATTAACCTCTACAATATAATCTTGATATATAACATAGCAGTAAAAAAAATAATACATTCAAGCTACAATGCCAAAAACACAAACTGTTGTAATTGGTTAAAAATCATTTGGTTCTTTTACGTGATGAATAATCTTACGATCCTGAAACCCAAAGTTAAAAAGAATATATTATCCTTATAGTCCAGATATATACTACATGCAATCTGTAACCCTTGAAAATATTCATATATCAAAATCATCAAAGACATGTTCCAACCTCTACAATATTTTCCTACCAATGAACTGAATAATTGAAATGATAAATTCAAGTCGACCATCGATTATTATTATTTCAGTCTCTGTATCAACAACTCCTTTAAGGAGTTTCTCAATATAACATCATTACTATATAAGAATATGGTTGCACGATTAAAGAATTTTGATTTTGAAAGCTTCACCAAAAAGCTTTGTAAATAGTATAAATTGTACTAAAGATAAACATAAAGATAGGATAGCTCCCCTTACCAGGTTTTCTAGCTTCAAACAATTTTCAATGAATTCTTCCTTATTCCCAAAGCTCCACTCCTTGCCTCCACTCCAATTCCCTCTCTAGATTGCAATTCTCAGCCCTCACTTGACACACACTATGACTCTTTGTTTCCTCATCACTTTTCTCTCTCTCCCACAATTTTAGCCCAAAATAAATAATTAAAATAATAAAAACGAAATTAACTTAAATTCAAGGTTTAATGGCCATTACTTTTGATTATTGTCTCTCCCACAATTTTAGCCCAAAATAAATAATAAAAATAATAAAAACGAAATTAACTTAAATTCAAGGTTTAATGGCCATTACTTTTGATTATTGTCCCCCAACTGATACCTCTCTGGTTTCTCAAGGAATTTCTACAGTTTCTAGATTTTTCCATCACAAGGGATTTCTACAGTTTCTAGATTTTTCCATCACTTAATAAAAATATAAAAATATAAAAGGTCTACGTACTTTAGCCAAGATTCAAACCCACATCCTTCCAACCCATCAAACACGTGCAAACCAACAAACCATCACATTATTCATGTCAATTCACACATTCATACGATCTTAAATCATGTTTTCGCATTCACATTATATTGCAAAATAAAATAGAATTAAATAAACATACTAATGGCATACCCAGAACTTGAACCCAAGTCCTCTCAACATAATCAAGTGCTCTCAAACACTTAAGCTAACATTATTCCTTGTCTAGGGTTTATCAAGGAACTCCCTTAGGGTTTTCTCAACCCACCATTACTTATACTTTATTAATTACTATTTGTATGAATTTCCTGAGTCTTACACAATCTACCCACAAGTCCACATGACTACTATTGACACCCATTAACCGCACAAATGTTTGCATCCTCTTAGCATAAAACGTTGACCAGGCTCGAGCCTCGGGATAGCAATGTGTAGATTATATGAAATCTACCATCAGTATAAGATAACCATCTTTTAGGTGAACCTATAGGCAATAAATGAGTTAATACACTGAAAAACCACATACAAAAGAAAATAATTAGTTTACCTGTACAAAATGAGAACCATGAATATGTCATATACATATTAGTCTATATTGTCTTGAATCAAAAGGTGGTCTGGTACGTAGTGGAAAACTGTAATATTTTGATGTGATGATAAGCAAACTAAGATGACATTATATCTATTAGCAATAGTGTGGCCCATGTCTGGTATAGTCCTCCATTTCTCCATACTAGCTTGTAATTGATGAAAAATATTTATTAAGCAACAAATTCGTAAGAAGTAAAAAGTAAAGTTTGAGGAAACAAAGATGACGTACCCCTACTTGCGAGTACACTAACAAAGACTTCCTTAGTTCTTCAAGACGATCATAAGATCCCACTAATTATGCATATTCATAACGCCATTAACTAAGTTCTTTAAAAAGATCATGTTGGATTAGGGACCACGATTTTTCACCCATCCCTAACAAAGTAGCAATGCATCTATACCCACAATGGCCATCAACAACCATATTAAGAACATTGACAATGTAAGCTTGACAGATAGGATGAAACTGATCTAACATGGGAATTCCACTTTGTTGCGTAGATCCAAAAATTTCATTAGATTTTCCCTTAAATTTCATGTGATTCTTCAAGGAATGACTACTTTGTGTTGAAATGAAGGCGTTGACATGCTAAAAATAGGATGGATCACGCTTAGTATATCATTCAGATCGATGAACTTTTTCATTTTTTGCACCTTTGGTTTTAACTTTTTATATTGGAGGTACCATTAATGTCATTGCACGACATGTAATTTCAAGTAACTTCTGTTTGATTGTTAGTTTTTCTGCCATGTCCACTTCACTAAAACGATTGACCAAAAGTTATATAATTTTTACATACGAATTTCTTTCGTCAAAGCATATCATATTTATCTACAAAATTTTCGTATGTAATTCTTCATTTGGTTATCCACGAATGAATAATGTTATCTAGGAACTTTTTTCGTAGATAAAACAAAATTATCTACGAAAAATATTTTGTAGATAATAGACAATTTTCTTGTAGTGTTTCTAAATGTGGAATTGACATAGGAGATGACAACATTCATGAAATACAATGGCAATAGCATTCACCAAAGTAAGATCTTTGTCGCTCATAATTACTTGTGGACCACCCTCAAATGTCATGAATAATCCTCTAAATCTTTCCAGAGCCCAAATGAAATTAGATCGTCGTTCCCTAAATATGAATGCAAACCCAACAAAGAAAGTCAACCCTGTAGATGTCACATTAACTATCTCAAGTAATGACAATCAATATTAGTTGGTTTTGAAGGTGGTATCCATCAAGAAAACAATATTAAATGCATTCAACAATTTAACTGAATTAGGATGTGTCTAAAACAAAGCACTAACCACCTCATATTCGTCTTGACATCTACTCTAGTGGATGTAATTATCACATTCTAATAGCATCATTAAGTGTTGTAATTCAGTTCTCAAACCTCTTAACAATCGTTTATAAGTGTATCTTGCATTATATACATGCTTTATTGTTGTGACATTACACTCATTATTTTCTTTGAGAGTGAGCAAAATATTTGCAAGCTTGACTTGACTCTTAGACATATCAACAAGCAAGGAATGTTCAGAAGATTTTAACCTCCCAGCAAACAGGTGACAACCTAAAGTCTAAGACAAATCATGATATCTGCAAATTACCTTCAACATCCAACCATCTTCATTACAAATTGGTTTACCTCTCAATTTAAATGGACAATCACATTTTCGTGTGCTAGAAACACTAGGTTGAACATCATATTTGTCTTTCCTATACTTATCACCCATTTCATAGCCTAACAATACATATGTTTTCCTATCAAGTTGACCATTAGCTTTCTCAGATCTTATAGTGAGAACAACAAAACCAAGATCAAATGTTATCCCTTGAACTCACTGAATCAACTCATCTCTTGTGGGAAATATCTGCTTAGTTGTAAAATTATATGTATATTCTTCCTCACACATCTCATTTATAAAAGAAAAGAAACCTAAGACAAAACTCCAAGTTAAAGGGGGATCTTCCATCCTATACAACTTTCACCACCTATAACCTAACATCAGTATTCAATACCAAGTTTTTTCAACAATAAAAAATAAAAATAAAAATATTCATGCAACAATAAAATAAATATAAAACATAAATAAATAATAAACCTTAAAAAATATCAATTAAAACAAAATAAAAGTTGAAGGACATTTCAAAATTGAACCAACATGTTACAAATGATGCATCACGACTTTCGAAGGTGTTCTTTAACCGAAAGTTGACATCCGACAACAACACAATTATGGATTTCCACTTTCGTAAGCAAGCCTGTTCAACGCAACTCAACATCCAAGATCATCTTAAATTGAAATTTATCATCCAATTAATTGTATTTCCGGATGTCCACTTCTATAAGTGTGGTAACGGAAGAAAATTCACTTTCGGAAGAGTCTTAGATCGGAAGTCGACATCTGGTTGAGCACATTTTCATATGTTGACTTCCGAAAAAGTGGGAATTTGTATTCTTTCTATTTTTTTTCAGAAGTCCACTTCTGTGTATGGGACAAACCGGAAGTCAACATTCAATACATTTGTGAACTAGATGTTGACCTCCGAAAAAGGTTAAAAATTCACTTTTTTATTTCTTTGCTAATTTTGTTTCATTTTACAAGCTCAAAAATATATATATATATATATATATATATATATATATATATATATATATATATCACATGAAATAAATCTAACATTACAACGAAATGAATGCATACCTTGCTTGCTCAAATGAATGAACTTGAGTAGATGGTCAAATAGGAAGAAACTAACTTCACAGTAGACCACCACACAATGGTTATGAACTGGAATGATAAACCTCTTCAAAAAAAAACACGAGAACAAGAAGAGAAAGCTTTAAACTTCTTCGGTGAAAGAGAAAGGAAAAGTGAGAGGCAATTTGGGGTGTAGCGTGTCAATCATATAGCCACCACCATCAATTATTATGTTTGTTAAGGCCGTCACCAACCCTAGTAACTTCATAATTACTTAATTATTGTTTTTACCTAATCCACTTTGTAATTTTGATTTATTTTTTGAAGGGCATAAATGGAAGCCAAGAAAACTTTAGGGGTGTAGAAAAAAACATTGGGGATCCAGGAAGAAACCCCTTTATATTTTGTCTTCTAATTGATCACTTAGGTCTAACTCTTCAAATTTTTTGTTCCAATTCTTCCTTTTTCTTTTCGATCATATTACCCCATCTTGATGGAGAAACACCTTATCAACAATGTAATTTAAGAAAATCTGCAAACAACTAATACGGTGGTTCCCGAGTTGTTGAACTAACACTAAGTTGAGCAAAGTCACCTTCAAACTTACCTGCAAAAATAACTATTGGTAGAATTTTTGACTTATTTGCAACAAAAGAAAAAGGTAAGGCCAACCTTTACTGTCTACATCACCATGTAAGGGTTTAAGGTTGGAAGCATGAAAAACAACATGTATATTAGACTCTTTGACCAAGTCAAGCTAAAAAAAAGTACTTCTCCAATGCAATTTTTTATAGGGAATTAGCCATAAAAATGCTAGACAACTCTTACTAGATCTCCCTTCGCCAGAGAAGTTTGTTTATACGATTTTAATCTCACCAATACTAGGACACCCAACTTAAATGAATGAGGAATCTGATGAAGATGAACATAGTCCTTTATAGTTACTTAGGATTTGAGAAGATTGTTTTTCAGTTTGCCCAAGAGTTTGTTTGCACACTTAATTCATGCTTCACAACTTCAAGATTACTTTATCTAGCTACATATTATGGCAACGAAGGTTACTTCTCTAAAGCTTGATAAGTACTCATTCTTGTAGAGAGGTTTGATAAGCTAAATTATAGTTCCACTCAGCTAAATGAATAAACTTCCTCTATCTTGAAGGTTGGATATGTACAAATATTCGTAAATATTGTTGTAAGATGTAATTTACCACCTCAGTTTACCATTTCTTTGTAGATGATAAGCAATCTTCATGCATAATTTAATGTCACTAAGCTTAATTAACTCCCTCCAAAATAACTCATAAAAATGGGTTCACTATTAGACAATATGCTTCTAGGCATTGCGTCACTTAATCTATAGTGAAAGAAGATCGTAACATCCTAAAATGTGATGCCTTTGATAGTCAGTCAACCACAACTAAAACGATAATATAACTTTTGAATGAAGGGATGCCTACAATGAAATCCACAAACACATATTTCCATATGCCAGTGGGAATCAATAAAGGTTTTAACAAGCCATACAAAGAGTGAGTGGGAACTTTAATTTATCGGCAAACCATGCATTTTTACACAAATCCAACATCTTTCTTTATTCAAGACCAATATAAATGTCAAACAATCTATTAAGCATTTTTACTATGGGTAGAGATGTTGTCCTCCTCATGGTGGATCCACCTCTAGTCTTCTTAGTATGCCTCATATATAGCTTTGGATGGGTCGATTACCTTTTGGTTCTCCATGTCTGTTCGACTGAGACACTTTCAATGTCAATTGATGCCTAATTCAATAAGGTGTCAGAGATAGTAAATGCAATAATAAATTAATCAAGTGTCATACCTCATGAATAATACACCCTATATATAGTATTTTCTTGGGCCTACTGCTTACATAGGCCTAAGTTAAGTATGTCAAGTTTGGTTTGGACTGTTTTAGGGTTTCCTTATCTCACACCAGACTTAATCTTGACGACTAACTACCTTCATTATATTACATATTATAACCTTTCAACCATACACGTGAATGTATCGATGATTGTATGGATCTCATACTGATGTTGCAAATTATAAAATCGAGAAAATTGTTTGCCAAGGTTCGGTGAATGGATGAAAAAATAGAAAAAAAAAATGTACGAAAGGAACCAAAAACACATAAGAATCACGAAATTGAAAAAGGGAAACACAAATTAAACCAAAATGCAAGTGGAATGTGAGTTGAGGGTGAAGTCGAAATGAAAATCAAATGGAGAGCGAAGCGAACTAAAAAAGTCACTTCACTTAGGGATAACGTCAAGATGAGTGATGGGGGAGTCGCCACTTAAGCTAAACACTCAAGATAAGATCATAGTTGACACTTGGGTGGAGCACCCAAGATAAGACTATGAGAGTTGACACATTCAAAGGTGCAAAGAAACTCCCAATTCATCAAATTTGTCTTTACAAACAAGACAATCCCCTATTTATAGTTTGAGGGTAAGTCGCCCTAAAATTAGGTCAAACCTGACATGGATTAACTCTAATTGCAACCCTTAATTGACGAAAATGCCATTTTCTAAATGAAAACACCAAAAAATAGGTTTTAGAAATAAGAGAGAAAAGTTTAGAGGAAGAGAAGCAAAGAGAAAATGGACAATGATTATTTTTTGGTTTTCCTTTCTCAATAAAAACAAAGACTTAAATAGTTTGTTAAGGACATAACTAACTCGTGCAAAGAAAAGGAAATAATGAAAGGACAAATATCTGATAATATGTAATAAGATTTTAGCAAAATTTATTTCCTTCTCATCTATTTATTTCTTTGTACAACAACAAAGATGCATGAAGAAATCCTCAAATTGATTAAAATCCAAGAAAACTTCTAAATAGTGACCAATTTTAGTGATTAATAATTATTACACCACTAAAAAAACTCATATTTTCTGGCAATTTTGTTTTGAATTTTTTTTTTGCAGAAAATACTCATAAATTTTGTTACGAAAAAAAATTGCAAGAAATTGTTGCCAATTTTTTTGCAAAATATTTTGTATAAAACAATTTTCGCAACAAATTTTGTAGGAAATAATTGCGAGTTTTATAATTTTCTAGGAAATAATTACCCACGAAAGAATTACCTGCCAATTAAAATTCTTAGAAAAAATAACAGAAAAAAAAATTTTTTCTTGCAAATTTTTTTAACAAATTTGCAGGAAAATTCCCATGTAATATGAAAATTTTTAGTAGTGTTAGTAACTATAGTAACCGATTTAGATATTAATTTACAAAAATAAAAATTATTGGTTACTAAAATAGTCACTATTATGAATAAAAAATTATAATTTGTCACTAAATTGGTCTTTAAAATTAGCTACCATGGTTTGGGTATCAAAGGTAGGGATGGCAACGGGGCGGGGCGGGCACGGGTTTCGCAATCCCATACCCATCCCCGTAGAAAAAATTCATCCCCATCCCCATACCCAAACCCCACGGGTATCAAACTTTTGTCTCATCCCCATCCCCACCGGGTAACGGGTATAATCTCGTACCCATACCCATATCTGTTTTCTTACTACTTCAATATTAATTTTGATTAATTTGTATAAAATATAATAAAAAATTATGGTAAAAGAAACATTATATTATCAAATATTCTATATTAAAAGGATGGTTGTTTCTTCGATATCAAATACATTAAAATAAATTATAATTGTTTACATTTTAGATTATAATACCAAATAAATTTTCATGAGGACCAAATAATTATTAAATTTGCAAATATTAATGAAACATAGTTGAAATTTTTAAAAACATTTTTTAAAAAATATAAAAGGAAAACAAATATTCAAATTAAAATATATTTTAAATGTTTGTTTACTACTTCAATCTTTTAAATTCTAATGAATATCTTTTTTATATACTAATAAAAGTTATAATACATCATTTGATCAAAATGATACAAAGAAAAAATAATAATCATAATAAAAGTTTAAAATAAATTATAATTGTTTACATTTTAGATTATAATACCAAATAAAATTTCATGAGGACCAAATAATTATTAAATTTGCAAATATTAATGAAACATAATTGAAAATTTTAAAAACATTTTTTTTGAAATATAGAAGGAAAATAAATATTCAAATTAAAATATATTTTGAATGTTTGTTTACTTCAATCTTTTAAATTCTAATGAATATCTTTTTTATACACTAATAAAAGTTATAATACATCATTTGATCAAAATGATACAAAGAAAAAATAATAATCATAATAAAAGTTTAAAATAAATTATAATTGTTTACATTTTAGATTACAATACCAAATAAAATCTCATGAGAACCAACATATTTATTAAATTTGCATACATTAATGAAACCTAGTTGATAAAATTTAAAAATATTATTAAAAAAATATAAAAGGAAAACAAATATTAAAATTAAAATATATTTTAAATGTTTGTTTATACACTAATAAAAGTTATAATACATCACTAAATCAAAATGATACAAAGAACAAATGATAATCATAATAATAAAATTTTGATATAGATCTTGTATCTTTTGAACTTCAATTTTGTTGGATGGTGTTAAAAAATTCATACAATTATACAATTTTAGAGAAAAAAAAATCCATACAATTATACAATTATACAATTCTTGTATCTTAAATTTTTATATTGTAGTAAATAAAAGTTATTTATACAATTATAGAGAAAAAATTACAGTATGATTGATAATAAGTTAAAAAATAAAAAATAATTAGATAAAATATATCGAAATAGTATTCTACATAATAAAAATAAACAACAAATAAAAATATTAAAAAATTAACTAATGTTTATAAACAATTTGAGATACTATTGAAAGAAATTGCACCAAGAAAAACAAATGTATAATTAAGGGTATAATAAGATGAAAACTACCAAAAAGATCTAAGAAAACTTTTCAAATATCAACATATATACTTAATGGTTGAGAAATAATAAAAATTGTTTTAGCGAAAAAAAAGATAGTTATTCAAATAAAAAAAAACTAATAATAATAAGTAATTTTTTTTTTATATTACCTAGTAATTCAAAGGTTTGTGTTATTAAATACTTAAATTGAGAGTATTAAATATTTTCATGTGAAAGGAAAATATACAATAAATAAAAATATTATAAAATAATAGAAATATTCAAATGTGAGACATAAAATTTTTTTAGTTGACGTACATCTTTTTAACATAATTACTTAAAAGTTATGATAAGATGAAAAATATAATTGAGATGCGAATGAGTTTGATGACAAACCAAATAATTAGAATAAATAAAAAGTAATATATATATATATATATATATATACACACACACACACTAGGGTAAACACAGGCGTTATCACGTCTGTGTGTACGTATTTTTTGAATATGCATGATATTATATTATTAATTGATGATATTGTAATGTTATTAAGTTAATAAACAAAATAAAATTATATTTATAAAAAATAAAATAAAATGTATAGAGAAAATATGAAAAAATAATTATTGATGAATAGAAGAAAAAGAAGAAAAAGATAAATAAATAGTTTTATAAAATCTTGTAAAAGTAACTGTTAATTTTATAAAATTTAACAAACAATTACATTGTAAAGGGTAAAGTTGAAATTATGAAACAAAAGAAGGAATCCTCTTTATATATATATATATATATATATATATATATATATATATGTATGTATATATCATTACTTAATTAATTGTAAATATTTTAATAATTTAAACGGAGACGGGTATTATGGCGGGGATATGTACATCCCCATACCCATCTCCATACCCAATTGAAAAAGTCGGGGATTATCCATACCCATACCCAATCAATGCGGGAATTCCCCGTCAAAACGGGGACGGGTTCGGACAATACCCACGGGGACGGGTTTATTTGCCATCTCTAATCAGAGGATATTGGTCACTAAAAATTTGCTACCTAGATTTTGGCTACCAAAATGACTTAGTTTCTAAATTGGTATCTAATTAATTAATGACTAATTTAGTGACCAATTATGACTTTTTATGTATAATAGGAACTATTTTAGTAATCCATAATTTTTTATTTTGTAAAATAGTATCTAAATTGGTTATTATAGTAACTAACTATTTTTTGTTTCTAAAATTGGTTGAAGGGACTAACCCTTGAGGGGAAGATTGTTAGGAATCCAAGTGTGATTCTAAGTCCCACATTGGCTAAAAATGAGAAAGTGGAGCATTATATAAGAATAAAGACCCATAAACCCATTGTCTTAAGGTTTTGGATTGAGAGTGGTGTCAGTGTCGTTAGGCTCAAATCTCATTGGTGTTGTTCTCCCGAGTGAAACCCCCTCTGTAAAACATATATATATATATATATATATATATATATATACATATATAAATATATATATATATATATATATATATATATATACATATATAACTATATATATATATACATATATAACTGAAGAAACATTTAGTGATTGATATAGAAGTTGTTATTATGGTGATAATTTTTAGACTAGTTTTTTAGATTGCTTCCAAAAATCATAGTAAAAGAGGTCTTTTTACAATATTGTAAAATTAAAGAATTAAAAAACTCCTCTATTTCATTCATTGTAATTACAGCAATGTACAACGGGCTTTTACATTTGCAACATTCTATTTCTGAGGTGTATTTCCAAATCATGTGTCTTCTTATTCATGCCATTAAATAGTGATAAATTTTAAGATTAAAAAATTATGTTTAGAAATTAGTTTAGAAATTGATTTACTAATTAGATATTAATTTAGATATCAATTTTGGTAACTAAAACATAGGTAACTAATGTTAGTGACCAATTCATAATAGAAACTATTTTAGTTATCAATTTAGAGACCAGTTATAATTTTTTGAAACTATTAGTTATTAATAATTTTTAGTTTATAAATTGATTATTATGGTGACCTAATTATTTTGTGTTAGGAATACAAGTGTGAGTCTAAGTTCCACATTGACCAGAAATGAGAAAGTAGAGCACTATATAAGAATAAAGACCCATAAACCCATTGTCTTAAAATTTTGGGTTGAGAGTGATGTCAATGCCTTATGTAGTTGAGCTCAGGTCTCATTGGTGTGTTGTATCTCTCCAGTGAAACCCCCTCTATAAACCTGACATTTTGAGTCACTAAAATTTATCATTAATCAAGAATTTTCTTATAGTGTGCTTGTTTTCTTTTTCATGAACATCATTCTTCCATTCAAAACCTCGGTTCCTCTATGCAATTAACTTCACTTGCGTGAATGTGGTAAGTTGTTATTATCATAATTAGGAGCACATCAAAGGTTCTTCATATATATAGTTTTTATCTTTGTTTATATAAGTAAAATGATCACTATTTGCTGGGTTTCATAAGGAGAAAATGGTAAATGAAGACTATTTGCTAGTTTTCATATAGAAGGGGGAAATGGTAAAGAGGATGTAATATCTCTTATCATATTTATTTAAATAATATGAAATATGAATTAAATTAATGTTAAAAATGAAGATTTTTTTTTACTGAATATTATTTATTTGTAGTTATTTGTTTTATTTCCTTTTAGCGTCAGTATGCAAAAAAAATTACTATATTTAAATTTTTTTTTTTGTATTAGTCTAGATTCAATATTATAATCAACTCCATATAGGTGGATTATATGATTGAGAAGTAAATTATTAATATGTTTGTAATACTTTCCTTCTTCATTTTTTTTGTTTACCCTTAAACTACATTGCAACACGTCAATCTTTCCCAAACCTTATCCTATTTTCTAGTTCAAGAGATAGGACTTAGAAGGGAGATCAACTATGATGAGTGAGGGTATACAAATAAACAACTTTAATAGTAATTTTTCATCTTATTTATGATCGGTGCATGTGGTTAATTTTTATGTGTTTGATTTAAGTGTTAGTAGCTTGAATTAAGTTGATGATTTTCTTTTTGTGATTGGTGTTATATTCTCAATTTTGCTTTATAACCATGTTTTTGTCGTAAAATCCAAAGGTTCTCTATGATGGGCCAGGAAGCCATGATGCCCAGATGACTATTATCACATTGCATACTTTCCCTTCTTTTGTTTCACCAATCTTTTAATGTTTACTACTTTCTTATTAGCATAGACGGTAATTAAAGGCGGCTTCTCCCTTCGTCTCCAACCATTTATTCTGTATCTCCAAAAAATTCTAAAATTCTCACTTTGTTCTTGAATTAAAAGTAACAACTTTTTCTCTTTCTCTTACTGATCCACTTCACAATCTTTTTTAACAGATGTCGACATCTGATACCTTATTTTGTTATACGGATGTTAATATTCGATACTCTATTTTTTTTTTCAATTTTTATCCATTATAGATATCGACATCCGATGTTATAATTATTTTTATCTACGAATATCGAGAACAAAATTGAATACCAGATGTCGACATCCGTATATAAAAATAATTACAACACTGGATGTCAACATTTGTAATGGATAAAAATTGAAAAAAAAATAAAGTACCGGATATCAATATTTGTAGGACAAAATAAGGTACTGGATGTCGACATCCTTTGAAAGAAAAAATTGGGTGGATCAATGAGAGAGAGAAAAAAAAAGTAATTACTTATAAATGAAAGGCAAAGTGGAAATTTTAAAATTTTTTGGAGTACAAAAGAAGGTGTTGGAGGCGCAGGAAGATGCCTGTAATTAAATTATAAGTAGATATAAATACTACAATTTACAAAGTGATTTTATAAAACAAAATTAGTCTTAAAAGTTTATCTTTTTTATAATGACTTTGGAGAGTATCTCTTACCCTTTTTTCCTAGAATGACCTTAATTATTCTCATTGTTTGACTATATCCTCAACCTATCATTCCTCTTTATCTTCTTGTCCACACACATGGTTTCTCTCTATTCAATAAATAATTTGTTAGAATAATAATATATAGACATTTATACATGTTCTTTTTTCTTATTTTCATAATATATTAAAAATAAAATTTTAAGTCTAATCTAATTTTATAAAATTCCTTTATAAAGTGATATTAACATTTAATTTATATATATATATATATATATATATATATATATATATATAAATAAATTGATCTCATCTATAATAATATAAAATTTCCAAGATATAATATCATATGAATTACGTTTCCACAATTGCTGTTCTTTTACCCTTTCTGAGTGTAAGTAGATTTTGAGAGTTCATGCATGAATATTTTTAGATGTATGAGTAGAAATTATTTGAAATATAACCTAACACTGATATATCTTCCGTGGCAACTAATACATTTTTAGAATGGTTTTCTAGATTCTATTTTTCTGAGTAAAAAGCTAGATCGTCAGCATAAATGAGAGGCAAAGAAAGTTTCATAGAAGGAAATTTGTAGCTTTACGTAAGGAGTGGAATAAAGAAAAGAAAAAATGTTAATAGATAACCCACAATAAAGCAAGTAAAAAGTCTTCACCAAAACTTTGCCAAATGATTCACAAATGGTATCAAATAGTAGTTATAAACCAATTTATTATATACAAGACAGGAACAAACAATAGAACTCAAGTATAAAACTTAGATATTTATGGAAGGCCTAATCTCCATGAGTTAGGTACGTATATGTATCATATATCTACATTTTAAATCCGAAAGAATCTTTTAATAGAGATTTAATACGGAACTACGCATATGTATATATATTCTTTATTTTGTACTTTCCATTTGCATTGAACAACTTTTGATTTATATTATTTAATTAAGAACTCTGTCTTTTGAATATGCTACTATATCCTTATATTTTGTATGCGTGCCTTCAATTATTGAATTCTGAATAGTTAAACTACTAAAATATGTACCAAAAAAAATTCTGAAAAACAAACGTGAGGTTTTAAAAAATAACAAAGGATTTCGAATAGAAAAATAGGAAAGGAAAAACAGCCATCATGCAATATTGAATACATTTGTTTTCATTTTAATAGTAATTTCTTCCTTCCATTGTTCCATAATAAGCTAATGCACACCTCTTTACTAATGATTTTCTAAACTTAATTTTTTTGGTTTGATTACTTTCTAGAATATATTAGAGAAGATGTATAAAAAGAGACAAATTTAATTTATTTAATTATTAATGGTTATAATATTTTAAAAACGACGAGACTGTTCATAAAATTGGTTATATGTTTCTGGTTGTTTCCTTGTTTTTTTTAATAAATAAAAACACTGACATTTGAGGTTCAATAATCTAAGGTAGTAATTAAATTTGTATTATTAATGTTACATAACATTTTAAGTAAAAAAACAAGTAAAAGTACTCAAAATTAGACAGTTATATGTGAAATATTTAGATATGTTTATATATTTAGAACTTTTTTTTTACAAAATTAAAAATTTTAGAAATTCAAATTGATTGACTCTGAGATGTTCAAATTTCTATTTATAGATAAGAGAGTTCTCACTAGAATAGTTTTGCTGAATTGAGAGGCTTTAAAACAATAGTTTTTCTTCTTCTTTTTTTTTTCAGTCTAAAGGAGTAGATGATACTAAAACTATAAATAATATATGTAGATATATGACTATTATTCATATCAAAAGCATTGTCTAATATATAGAAAAATCTACTAATTAAGTTAAACCATGAAAATTTCGAAACAAGTTTTGTTTGGAATATCCTAATACCAATTTGTCTATGCTTTTTTCAAAGTACGATGATGTAAGGAAGAAGTCAATTTTCAACTGTTTGAAAATCTTGAAACTAGCTCGTTCTATACAGAAACTCCAAATATGCTGCTCCCGAAGATCCAAATAGATGCACTTTTTTGAATGGATCAAGTTCACATTCCTGCAACCAAAGTCCAAAAACTGTTAGATTTAGGATAGTGTCAGTTAATAATAATAAAAAAAAAAAACATTGTTATATATAGCAGATACTAAGGAAGATATTAGACTCACATAACCTAATATTTAGTCTCCACCCTTCCAAGAAAAAAAGGAAAACATGAAAGTTGTTTCTTACCCATGTCACCCACAAAAACATAGTAAACTGCAGCAATATGGTTACAGTTCATGCAACTTATAATATTAAGATGAGATGATGAAAGTTAATTAAGAACAATGTTTATATCAAGGATATGAGATGGTCTCTAATTCAATGAACTTGCATAAGATCAAATCTAACTAAAATAAAGAGTGTTTAATACAAATAATCTAAAAATAAAATGGTTTGTTAAGATAGTTTACTCAGTAGATGTTTCGAACATGTAAAATACCTAAATATGGAAACATGTGTAAAACAAAAAAGACACTAGATTAAAAACAAAAACATATTTAGTGATAGTAAAGGTCCTGTCCTTTTTATTTTCTTTATCAGCAAAGAATAAAATTAAATTAGCAGAGCACTTGAGGGAGAGATAAACATGTACTCTTCATTGATATTTTTTTCCCCTCACATGAAATAAAATGAATATTTATAAATGTATATAATTTTAAAATAGTATTTCTTTTTTGATAATTCAATTGTATTTTATTCGTATAAAAAACTTATACAATCATTATAACAATATTAAAAAAAAATCATTTCAATTATAAAAAATATATATTTTTTAGAACAAATAGATCCTATTTTGGAAGTATGATGAATTTAAGACATCCTAAGATATTTTTATCAATTATTGAATATTAAAAGTTTATAGATTATAGATATATAGTTAAAATCGATTTGCAATAAAATTATAACAAAATGTTGTCAGTTACAAAAACACACATACAGTAAGTAGTTTCATGTCTTAGTTTAAAAAACGTGTAGAATTAAACATAAAATAGTTTTTTTTTTGTCATAAAATAATTCCTAAGGAAAGATAACTATATTACAAGAACCCCAGACATTATGCATTTTATTTGTTAAATCAATGCCTAAAGCAACTATATGATATATCTGTGCTGATAAAAACCAAAACTATATATTTTTATTTTAAGGGACCAATTTCCCTATGTAGTGACTATCAAAAGTTTTTTTTTTCTTCTTACTTGATTTAACCTATTTTACTGCATTTTAAACTTAATTCTACATTGAGTAATATTAATTAATGCTAAATGTCAATACTCCAATAATGATTTGTTAATACAACCATCTTTTACTAAACTAAAATCTGCTTTGTTTAACTGATAAAATAACATTAATCCATTTTTAACAACAGTATTTCATTAATCTCACTTTTCAATAAATTATTTTAAATATTAATTAACATAATAATTAGTTAAATTGTTGAACTTTAAAATTCAAAACTTTTCAGTACAATTGGTTTAATAAAATGACACAGAAAAATCATAAATATAATTAAAAAAATCTTATTTTTTGTAATTTTTTTGATATAATTAAAAGCAAGGTATCCTTTTTATTAAACAATGCCTTTTTGGTAAGAAAAGAAGAAACTTATATTAAATGAACTGTATAAAATAAAATAAGTAGAAAAACAGCATGTGGCTTTTGATAAATAATTTCTTTAACACTATAAGAGTTGTCAAAGGGTTCAATTCATTGGTTTTGATGTTTTGATTTTGCTGATTCAGTAATTAAGAGTTAAAAGAGAGAAAGTGAGAGAGAAGAAAGAGAGCAAAAAATAATAGCATCAAAGTTGATAGGAGCATGGATATGTTCAGCCATGCCCTTCCAATTAGGTTGAAGGACACTCGTGACTCTGCCAACCCTATATACTAAAATATCCAAAAATGAAACCAAATGAAAAGGAGAAGACAATAGAAGAAACAAAGTTCTGCACCACATCGCTGTCCACCCCATGCAAGACAACATGTCAGGATCAGAACACAGCCCCTTTCTCTCACACAAAATATTCAAAATTTCAAACATCATTTTCTTTTTCGAAACAAACTTATTCTTTCACAGTTTCATGATGAAGTCTATGCTAACGACTCCACCACCATAGAAAGGAAACAAAAAAAAAACACTAACAGAGAGAGAAAAGGTAAAGAGGTGTGAAGTAAGATTTTTAAATCTTTCTCTTGACCCCAAGGTAGAGTAGATTGGAATACGTAGAAAAAAAATATATATAAAAAAATATTAAAATATAAAAGATAGAATATATATATATATATAAAGGGAATATTTTCAGAAAAGGTAAGACACTTTGGAAAGGGAATCTACTGGTTTCAGTATATTTTCACATGTTACATAGTCAAAAGTTTTAGCCTATTGTGAAGTCGACAACAGGTGTTTGAGAAAAATGTTTTATAAATATCAAAATAGAATGATAAGAAACACTGTTTCAATTTTTGAATTATATATATATATATATAAAAAGATTAAGGAAAACAACAAATATGTATAACATTTTATGCGTAATCATGCATAGGAGAGAACGATGAAAATTTGGTCAAAGGTGAGAAACTTTATGTTTTGACGTACCTTATCGTACTTGTTCACTGAAAGTTTGCTCCACCTCCGAAAGATTGACCTGACGGCGCCGCATTGTTTGTCTCTGCTTCCAAAGAGCTCAAGTTAAATCCACGTTGTTGTTGTTGTTGCTGTGCAACTCCTAGAAAATCCCTGGTGAGTCTATCAGAGCCTCCAACGCTGAGTTTTGGTTCCTTGTTAGAGATGCCATGATCATATGCTTCGAACCCGGGAAGGGTGATCATGTCTTGCACGCTGGAGTTCAAGATGGTGCTGTAGTTTGCAGCAGCGATGAGTGGCCCGTGATCAGATTTGGATGCAAGGCTTCTTAAAAGAGAGGAGGCACTGTTGTTGGTGCTGGAACTTGCAGCACCCATTTGAGCAGCTTTTTGGAGCAGTGCAGTTGCTGACATGTGAGACATGTTGGTGCTGTTCTGAAGAGCGGTGCTGAAAAGAGAAGGGGCAGTGGAGCTTGTTTGGTGATCGGTGCCGATTATGGTGCCTTCTGTGAAGAAATTTGAGGCTTCTGTAGGGTTGAAGTGGTGTTCCTCGGAGAAGTTTGGGGTGTGGCCTCGGTTGGATAGAAAGGGAAGGTTGAAGAGGTTGGAGGCAGCAGGGGTGTTGCTGTTGTTGAGATCAGATAGTTGTATCATTCCTTGGAATGGCTTGTTTGAGATTAACCCTTGTTGGTGATCATGGTAGTTCTGGTTTTGGTTTTGGTTTGGTTCTGGCATGAAGAATGGAGGGTTTTGCAGTTGCATGGTTTGGTGTGAGGAGTGTCTGAAGGGTGAGGCCATGTTTGGTGGGAGAATGTGGTCAAATGGACCAGTCCTTGGTGCACCACCAAAACGTAATAGGTCACTGGGTTGGGCGTTTTGGTCATGGATTGAAGGGATCTGAGAACCCAAATTCTGAGATAAGCCTAAGGACATGTTGTTACTGTTTCCAAATAGTTGGTTCCCAATGGCACTGCTCAAATTGGGTGGCTCTCTTGCACTTTCTTGTGCCAATGCATCACAAAAGGCTCTGTGAGTGATGAAACTGTCACGTCTGCAATCAATGTATATCTCAAACCATTAATCATTTCTCTTATGTCTTTGAAAAAAAAAACTAAATAATAATACATCTATATGATATTCAAAATAAATCTAAAACTTTTGCTACTATTATTATTATTTGAAATAGCACTTGAATGAGCTAATAGGGCAAAAAATGAAACATCGAAAAATTATATTAAAATGTATATTGAATAAAACTTTTTTTTATAAAGATGAATAATTGACTAGAGAATGCAGAAACGGATGACCTTATGCATTGTAAAAGTATTATTTTATACATTGTCGGTGTATTCATATAACTGCCATTTTGTAATAAATTGTTATAATTGAGTTTGAATATGTTTGTATCACACACAACTTTTTTTGTACTTATCTCCACACTCTCATTTATGGTAAAATAGAGAGAGAAGAGGAAAATTCAATAAAAGCTAAGTTTCTCAATCGTTTCCTTTTATCATAAATAGAAATTGGAATAAAGAACAGTTTAAAAATATCACAGTTGTAGCAATTTTGGTTAAAGTTTATTATATATGTATAGTTGAACTCCTGGAAGAATTTTAGAAGGGTTTTTCTATATTTAATCTTAAGAAATAAACAAATAAGTATATCATAAAATCAACTTCATCAGAAAAATGTTCAACAACAAAAAGTTGCCTACAAAAACAGTCATAGTTTGCTAGAAGCTGGAGAACTTGGCCTTCCTAGTAAAAGACAACAAAATCACTTAAAGGAAAATGTCAACATAAAGGACAATAATAAATCATAATGAGCTCGAGGATAAATATTTGCGTGTACTTATGAAACGAGCAGTTAAAGAAAAGAACAATATGAATGACACTTCAAGTGATTAAGAAAATGTGCAGAAATTGAGAAAAGGACAACTTAGATAGAAACGATGTAGGAGTAATAACTTAACCAAAACTTGACTAAAAGACTACACAAAAATTTATCTAAGATGTGCCCTTTCAAAAAATTGTTGTCCAATGAATGGAACTGAGAAATCAATCAAGATCAAATATTTAAGGCTTGGGTTGAAAATTTTCCCATATGTGTCTGGGAATACATATACATAAATACACGGACACGTGTGTGTCAAAACGTGAATATATAAATATAATTTTCTGTGGTTCATCTGTTTAGGTTTCATAATAATTCCAAAAATCTACGAAATTTGTGAAATATATATATATATTGGTTTGTATATGTAATCTGGTGTACTTATTTTGACTGCAGTTCTGAACCAAGCATGAGCACTAGGTTGTTCAAGGTTTAACATGAAATAATGTGAAAGAAAAGAGTGAAAAAGTGGAAGCAGAAAATGAGAGAGTTTGTTAGGCCCTGACGTTATGATATGGAAAGGAGCACCTGCAAGAGAGAACACAGTACTGAACACATCTAGCCAATTCACAAGAGAACAAAAGCCCTAACAACACCACACTGCACTAGGACCCCCATCTTCTACACAGAAAAAACAGCACGTGAATAGGAAAATAAATAAAGGAAAACATTTCCTACCCCCACACTCATGCATGTATGCAAAGGAGAGAGAAATTAATTCCTCACCAAACATAGAGATATAGATAAGTGCACGAGTAAACTTTTGAAGGGGTCTGGAAAAATGAATGGCAAAAAAACAACTGTAATTTGAATAAGACAAGGTAACAAGAATTTGTTAAGTTTAATGTTGTTTTCTGTCTTTGACATGAGACATTGTATAAATTTCAATCTGTTGTTTATATCATAAACTCTTTTAGGAAACTGAAAAAAGTAAATGTGAGGATGAAGGAGATTAGGTAGTTCTTGGTTGTGGTTTTTTTATGATTTTCTGAGATTATTCACGTGGGGGGATGTTTCCTTGCAGTTCACTTGGGCAACGTACCAAATATAAGAGAAAGATGACAAAGGAAAGCATACGAGAGAGGGAAAGAGAGGACAGAATCTGAATGAATTGGAAGGAAGCCAAACTCAAATAGAAAAAGAAGAAAGCATCTAAGCTCTTTTCCCCACTATAGTCACTTGAAGAATCTAATAATAAGGCTTAACGCAGACCAAACTACACTAAATCAAACCAAACACCAGTACTTAATTCTAACTTCTAATCTGTCATCACCCAATTCTCTGCTGCTGCATGACTAGAATGTTGCATCAATAAAAATCCCATGTCAAAGAAACTTTTCTTTTCGAAATCTAAATTTGTCAATTTTGGAGTTCTGGATTGTTGTTGATACCTGGAGAAGAGGGTGCCACAGTCACATCTATACTCTCTGGTGCCACAGGTTTTGGAGTGTGCCTTCCAATCTGATTGAACAGCATATTTTTTGGAGCATTTGTCACACTT